>Ga0224558_1000124_pt1 | contig 86831 bp, 80 predicted proteins | sample 714S32024metaG_FD_180682 | JGI IMG/M metagenome (GOLD analysis project Ga0224558, IMG submission 180682) | Peat soil microbial communities from Stordalen Mire, Sweden - 717 S3 20-24 | ecosystem: Environmental > Terrestrial > Soil > Wetlands > Peat | place: Sweden: Norrbotten County, Stordalen... | reverse complement strand
CCTCCGTGAATGGCCAAGGGTATGAGCCCAAGCACAGTCGCACCGACCGTGATCATCACGGGGCGCAATCGCACTATGCCGGCATCGAGCAGAGCTTCTCGTAAAGGCTCCCCTCTCTCGTGCGCTTCTTCGATGAAGTCGAAGAGAACGATGACGTGACTGACGATTACGCCCACCAGGCTGGCGACTCCCAGGAATCCCATGAATCCGAAGGGCTGACCCATAACCACCAGACCCGCCAGCGCTCCTGTCATTCCGTATGGGATTGCGGCGAAAACCAGAAGCGGCTTGACGGCGCTTCGGAACTGCACCACCAACGCAATGTAGATCAGCAGAACGGAGATCGCCATGACCACGCTAAGTTCCTTGAAACCTTTCTGCTGTTCGTCGAATTCGCCTCCGATCTCGAGGAAATAGCCGGGAGGCAGGTTCTTCTGGAACTCCTTGATCTTCGGCAGCAGCGGCGTGAGCACTTGAGACGGTAATACACCTGGGATCGGGAACGCGGATACCGTAACCGTCCGGAATTGATTGCGGCGCTTGATTTTCGATACCGCCATCTCGGTTGTGACGTTCGATACTTGCCTCAGAGGTACGTGCTGATTGCTGGACAAAGAGTAGACGTACGCATTTTGAACGTCAGATAGTCCGGCACGGTCCTCCATCCGCAAACGAACGGCGATGGGGATTTGTTTGTCAGCTTCCCGGTAAGTTGAGACAGGTAATCCACTCTGCGCCGCGGCAGATGAGAGGGCTATATCCAGATTCGTGATGCCGGAAAGATTGGCGCGATCCGGGTCAACCTTCAGCCGGACATTCATGGCAGGTTCACCCCAGTCGTCTCGTACCCGGGTCGCATTTGGTTGGGCGCGAAAGATGGCCTGGAGATCGCCAGAGAGACGGTGCAGAACTTCCATCTCGGGACCTGAAATTCGAATAGAGACGGGAATGCCGACCGGCTTGCCGGTCTCGAGTTGTCGAACATCGACTCGGGCGCCCGGGACCTCGCGGCTCAGCGCCGTCTGCATCGGCCCAACGAAGTGGTTGGTGAAGTGCTTGTCGGAAACCTCGACAAGGATCTGCGCATAGTTGAGCTGTTGTCGCTCGGGATCGACCGAGAACCAAAATCTGGGGCCACCGCCGCCGACAAATGTGGTCAGTGATTTTAGAACATCTTTCTGATGATGTTCGTTTCCAAATCGTTCCGCCTCTTGCCGAATGACAGTTTCTGCTCGCCGTGTCACCGCGTCCGTCGCACCCAGCGGCGCATCGGGCGGAAGCCAGACATCCACGTACGACAGATACGAGAGGTCCTTGGGGAAGAACTGCGGCTTCAGCATGGTGAAAAATAGTCCACCCAACACGAGAACGATCAGCGAGCCCGCGAACGTACCCCAGCGGTGTCTGAGAGCGAAGTTACCTACCCGATAATAGAGCGCCGGGAACCCGTGCTTCCGCCGCTCCGACATGGGCGGCTCGAGACGCTTGGGCGGTTTGATTAGGTAATACGCAATCAACGGAATGAAGGTGAAAGTCACAATGACGGAGGCGACCAACGTGCAGGTCATCACCACCGGCAGGCTGTAGAGGAAGAAGCCTGTATCGCCGGTCAGCATGAGGAAGGGGAGATAGGCGACGATATTCGTGATGGTGGCAAACACAATGGCCTTCGCCAGCTTCGTCGGCCCAATCCAGGACGCGAGTTCGCGCGGGGAACCGGAGCCCAACTCGCGTTTGATCGCATCCCCTGCCACCACAGGCATATCCACTAGCAAGCCAAGCGCGATGATCAAAGTCGCGATCGAAACCTGTTGAATATCAATGTTGAGCACGTGAATGATACCGAAGGTCATCGCGAGCGTCAGAGGAATAGACGCAGCCATCAACATCGCCGCACGCCAGTCCCAGAATCCGACCAGCGCTACGAGAACGACGAGCACAATGGCCTCATAGAGGCTGTCCATCAACAGACTGACGAGTTCCTTCACCTGCCTCGGCTGGTCCGATGTGCGAGCGATAACGAGATCGGGCGGCAGTTGCGGGCGCACAAAAGCAAGCGCCTTGTCGACGGCAGCGCCAAATTTGAAGATCTGCTCGCCCGATCGCATTTGCACGGCCAGGGTGATAGCGCGGTTGCGATGCCAGTTCCCGTCCGCGTCGCGATAGACCATGTAGTTCAAATACCGTGTGGGCGTTTGATATGCGCGCGATATGTCGACAAGATCGCGCAAGTAAAGCGGCGCTCCACTAGGCGACGATGCGAGGAGCAGGTTGCCAATATCTTTCGTGCTTTTGAATTCCGCGGTCGCGTCAACCAGGACATTTCGCGATTGGGTCTGGACGATTCCACCTGGAGCCGTCACATTCCGCGCGGTCAGGACGTCTTTGATCTTCGTGGGCTGCAATTTCAATGCTGCCAGCCGCGCGTCCGAGTACTCCAGATAGATCTCTTCGGGCAAAACGCCCATACGTTGCACCTTTGCTACCTCGGGTACACGTTGCAGCGTGCGCTGGATCAGATCGGTGAAGTCATCAAGCTGCCGATACGAATACCGGTTATTGGCTACTTCTGCGATGCGTTCTTTCGTGGATTGAGGATCGCGAATAATAATGGGACCCCACGCGTCGGGATGAAAGTCGTATTCTTGCAGCCGTTTCTCAATGAACTGCTGACCATACGCGCGGATTTCATCGTCCGACTTCGCTGTCGCAAAGTCGATTCCGGAACAGCTTCCCACGGACAATGAACGAACATCATGCGCGAGCCCATCGCGCTGGGCCTGGGCAGCGAGGATCACAAATGGCCGCTCAATAACCGCCGGTGACACAGATGCCGGGTAACAATAGAGAACGGTGACACGTTTGCTTGTATCTCCCCGGCGCTCTTTCTCAATCGCCTGCCGCACACCGCGAGCGCGCAACGCGATTTCAAGGTCCGGGACCGTCGGGCTGGCGACCGTCAGCATCAGCGCAGCCGTGTCTCCGAAATCGCTAATCCAGGTGATCGGTCCTGCACCGTCAGGAAGGTCCGTGATCTGGTTCAGGCGTTGTCCAATATCCTGAAACTCCTGCTGGGTGTTCTTGATGTTGTCCAGCAGCCTGACTTGCACAACCGAAATATTGTCCTGGGTGGTGGATTCCACACGGTCCACCTTGCTGTTTCCGGTGGCGGCTTGCTCGACCTTGCGCGTGACCAGCTGCTCGACCTTGTCGGCCGAGATACCTGGCCAGGGGGTGATTGCCAGCGCGATGCGCACAGGGATGTCGGGATCCTTCCGCTTGGGCATGTTCATGTACCCGAACACGCCCCAAGCCAGAGTGGCGAACAAGGCGACCCAGGCAATCTGCCGGTTGTTGACAAAGAATCGTGCGATGTTACGACTGTTTTTTGGGTTCTCATCTTTCATTGGAGGACCTCGACAGGCTGCCCATCCTTAAGCAGATTGGCGCCAGTGGTGATGATGCGCTCTCCTGGGGTTAGCCCATTGAGTACGGTTATGTCGGTTCCAGTGACAGAGCCGATTTCCACGCCGTGGAGGCGAGCTACTTCTCCGGCACTTGAGTTTGAGACGACGAAGACGCCATATTTCCCGTCTTTCGCTTGCACGATCGCTGCAAGGGGCACCAGCAGGGCCGACGATTGGCTTTCGCCTTCGGCATGCGCCAGTTCCAAAGAACCGATCATGCCCACCTTAAGCAAGTGATCGCGGTTCGGTATCGCGACTTCGACCTCGAAATTACGCGTAATCGTATCTGCTGCCGATGACATGCGGCTGATTCGCGCATGAAATGTGCGTGTGGGGAACGCGTCGATGGCAACATCAACGGGCTGGCCTACCTTTACGGAACGGACAACCGTATCGGGCACACCAACTATGATCTTTACTCCGTCGGTTTTGGCCAGCGCGAATGCGGGAACGCCAGGTCCGACGAACGCGCCGAGCTCGACGGCTTTCTTCACGATGTCGCCGTCATAGGGCGCAATCAGAGACGTGTCGCGCAGGGCGATTTCGGCCTCGCTCGTCAGGGCCCGAGCGGACTTCAGTTGCTCTTCGCTGGCATCGTATTGCGCGCGAGCCGAATCGAAGTCGGGCTTCGTAATGCTCTGAGTGTCATACAGATGAGTAGCTCGATCGAAGTCGAGCTTGGCTTTTTGTGCGACAGCTTCGGCGGCCGCTGCTTGCGAGGACGCCTGGTGTACCTTGTCCTCGTATTCAGAAGATCGGATGCGCACGAGTACGGCGCCGCGGCTGACTCGATCGCCTTCCGCTAGGTCGCGCATCCTGCCATCCTGGCCACGCACCTGTTTGAGCGAAATGACGTATCCAGGAATTCTGAATCCCAGGGGAACTTCCGAATCGGGCGTCACTACCGCCGAGAAACGCAAGCCGTCGGCGCTGAAACCCGCTTGCTTCTCAATGGCTTGAGCCTGGACCCCCTGGGGCGGTTGATTGAGTGGCTTATTCGAGCCACAGCCGGCCATGACCAGCGCTAATGCAAGTGTTGCGATTGTCGTTCTCACGTTTATTCCTCTCCCATCGCGCGGCGCAAATCTGCCAGGGAACTCCAATAAGAAGAAAGCGCCTGCTGATACTGAAATGATGTTTCCGAACTTCGAGCCTGAGCTTGCAATAGATCCTTCACCAGCGCTGCTTGTTCTTTGTATTTATTGCTGGTGACGCGGAACTCCTCGGCTGCGGCTTCGTGACCGGTGCGAGTGGCCTTCAGCAACAACGCAGTTTCTTTCCACTTCCGGTATTTCAGCCCAACCTCAACTCCGATTTGCGATGCTGTCTCGTGTGCGCCGTTATGCGCTTGCGCAAGAGTGTTGGATTTTTCGCGCACTCGATTGTGGCGGCGTCCCCAATCGAACGGCTCCCAAGTCAACGCAAAGCCGGCCACACCGACGTTCGTCGGAAGGACTTGCACGTTCTGAACCCCCATATAGCTAACTGCGATACCGAAGTCCGGTATGTACTCGGCTTTGGCGATGCGGCGGTCGTAGTCGGCTTGTTTTTCCTTGAGGTGAGCCTGGCGGATCTCAGGCCGATTCTGTGACGCCTGCTGGCGCGCCTCCTCCAGACTCAGAGTTGTCGTGTCCTCCTCAGGAAGGGAATCAACCCGAAAGGGAGTTTCAAGATCCCGTGCCAAGAGTTGATTCAGGTGCTCGTGTTGTGTCGCGAGTCCGTTCTCGGCGACTGACAAGTCATACTGTGCCTTGGCCAAACGCGCATCGACCTCCAACGCATCTCCCTTGAGCACGGTCTTTTCCCCGAGGTAGCGCAGAGTAACTCGCTGTGCCTCTTCCAGCGTTCGTACTCCTTCCCGTGCTGCATCCACCGCAGCCTGGGTGGCTACAAGCTCAAAATATGCGCTGCGCACCTCGGCCGCGATCTTCTGGCGCTCGGCGCGGACGTCCTCTTTAGCGATGTCGCGCCCAAGTTCTGTCGCATGAATTCCCAGTCCGATTTTGTACTGCTGCGACAGGGGCACATCCACGCCGCCAGTTAAGTAGGCGGTTAACTGTGCTGGCGTGTGAACCTTGGCATTGGTTGAGGGAATGGGCCCAACCCCTGGATACGTCCCGAAAGCACCCTTGGAAAATGTGAAATCAAAGGGCTGCAGTAATTCGCCACCGAGTGCGGCAAATTGGAAGTGTGGCAGCCGCCGGCTGCGAGCCGTGCTCACCTGGAAGTCGTATTTTTCCGCCTCCAGCACGGAGTTCTTCACGAGCCGATTATTCGCGAGTGCAATGGAGACTGCGTCATCAAGCGTAAGAAGCGGGACGTCCTGCGCACTCTGTTGGGCAAACGATCCAAGCGGGGATGCAACAACGAGAATTGCAAGCAGCACTGCGAGATGGTTCGATTTCATAATTTCTTCTACCTGGTACTTTGGCTGAGGCCTGACAGCACTTTGAACTTGAGCGAATCGTGTTGTCGCCCGTGTGCACCAAGATTGCAGGTGCCGTGCCAACCCGGAGTTCCTTGCAAGTTCTTGAATCAGAAGTGCGTGCGCCCAAGAATGCTGAAGAATGCCCATATCCGGTCGATGGGCGATGCCCTCATGCGGGCACTGGCTGCAGTGGCTAGCGTTTAACGAATCGAGAACGATGAGGATCCTGTTCCGAGTGACACTCTGAAGATCAGTTGAGATTCGCAGTCGAGGCATCCGCTGAGGGGCGGTGGATTCAGATAGTCACGTTGCTTCGGATGGTGGGCAACGGGAGAAATCGGGGCCAATATTTGATACCAATTGAGCCCATCATGGTCAGGTCTGCACAGTGAACAGCTTTTCCAAAAGGTTGAAGAGATGAGGAAAACAGAATGCCCGCGAGCACTTCCCATTCAAGCTCGCCGGCATTGCCCGACAGGTGCTCGATGGCTTGTTAGGTGTGCTTGATCATCGGCGGCGAGGACGATGCCCATTTCCGTCCGAATTGCCCGGCACTTGCATGTTCGACTTACGCTTGCCAATAAACGGGAGCTGAAGCCGTTCGCAAACGTCCCGGGAATACGAATTCTCGGCAACGAACTCAGCTCCGAGCCTCTTGACAAACAGAAGCACCTCTTCCCCGATGGCGTCGATAAACATCACGTCCGTAAGATCGACAACCAATTCCAGTTTGCTGTCGCAGCACGTGATGAGCGTGCGGACTTCCTCAGCTCCCCTGCCGGTGAATCGTCCTTCGAGCCGGCAAGTCAAAGTACCGTCTAATTCTTGCGTTTGGACACGTAGCATGATGACCTCTCTACATTCGTTAGCAGCCTCAAATGGCTGGCTAGTTGGATTTGCAGGTTTTGTGCCGAAGTTCGTTAACGCAACTCATTGAGTTTTCGGGATCTTTCGAGCAGGAGACGCCAACGAGAACGGGCAGTGCCAGCATGCGGGCAGGTTCGCGGCAAGCATCAAGCGAGCGAATCGGCTGCCTTGAGGAGTTGGCCCCCGCGATCCGCCGCAGACCGAACGTACGCGCAAGCGAAAGACCGCGAACATCGGAACGGAAAGGAAGTCACTGCGACAACACGACCGGAATATCCGCGTTGCAGAGCATCCTTTTCGACTTGAGGTGGAGCGTGTCAAATGCAACGCAATATGCTCGCTCGACGGCGCTCTGGCTGATCCCGAGGTGCGCGGCAACCTCTCCGCTGGATTCCTTGGCAATGCCGTGCATGACGAGCACGAAGCGACAAAGGACGTCGAGTCGAGCCGGAAGAACGTCGGATTCTTCGATAAGAAGCTGAAGATCTTCCGGTGAAAGTGGCGATCGCTTCTCGTCAACGCGTTCGAATCGCTCGTATGTGGGAGCAAGCTTGGCGATGTCTGCCCCCTGCATTTGGAGCGCACAACGAAGGGTCGCTCGCGCAGCCCAGTGAGCGAGCCATTCATGGAACACAGGTCCTTGGCGCTCTGCGACATTGCAAGCGTCAATGATGCATGCGGGGGCGAGCTTGTCACCAATCAGGAAGCCGGCGAGCCAGTGCAGTGCGTCATGGTAGTCCGCGAAGATCCTGCGGACGTCTTCTACGGTCGCATACCGGTGACTGGGACGGTCCAGGATGTCCGGCCATTTCATCGCCGATCTCCCTCCGAAATACCAAAAGACGTGCAACAACAGTGCCAAAGACAATCTCGGACAAGTTGCTGATTTTATTTCGCTGGGCAGTGGGGCAGCCGTTTGTCAGTGCCCGTATCCGGGCACTGCGGCGATGAATGACCGGGCGGCTCAGGCAGCTATTTCAATATCGGAGAAGTAGGAATGCGGCCGGGGGGATTGCGAGTGGATCGAATTCAAACTGAGGCACTACCGCATCTTCCACTTAGTTGACAATAAGGAGTTTTGGCATGCGGTCCTTGTTCTTGCTGCTGTTCTAGGCGCGCGAATGCTGTCAGGCCGAATAATCAGCGCGAGTGATACTTAGCCTGCGCATCTTGTTCTGCAGCGTAGTTCTCTTAAGTCCGAGGCGCTCTGCCGCTCCACCTTTGCCCGCTATTCTTCCGGACGCTCCTTTCAAAGCGTCGAGGATCGCCTGCCGTTCTGCTTGCTCGAAGGTCGACGCGGAAGCAATAACAGTGCGGCCAGCGGATCGGTTCAGCTCTGCCCGGGGCACATTCAATTCGTCCCCTTGCGTGAGTATCACGCAGCGCTCAATGAAGTTCTCTAGCTCGCGGATATTTCCCGGCCAATCGGCATTCACCAAAGCCTCCATCGCCGGTCTCGGGACAGACCGGATGCGCTTTTGCATGCGGCGGGAGAGGCGCGACACAAAAAAGTGGACCAGGAGCTGAATGTCCTCGCGCCGTTCGCGCAGCGGCGGTATTTCGATCGGAAACACCCTCAACCTGTAAAAAAGGTCTTCTCGAAACTGATTGTTGCGGATCATGCTTTCCAAATCCCGATGTGTGGCCGCAATCAAACGAACATCAACGTGGATGGTCTTTGTACTTCCGAGGCGTTCAAACTCCTGTTCCTGCAGGGCACGCAGGAGTTTCGGCTGCAAATCCATGGTGATGTCGCCGATCTCGTCGAGAAACAGAGTGCCGTGATCCGCCAGCTCAAAGCGGCCTCGCTTCTGGATGAGCGCCCCGGTGAAAGCACCCTTTTCGTGGCCGAACAGTTCACTTTCCACCAGACCGGAAGGAATCGCCGCGCAGTTCAGACGGACAAATGTGCGCTCCCGCCGCGGGCTGAGATTATGAAGCGCTCGGGCTACCAGCTCCTTGCCGGTACCGGTCTCGCCGTGCAGTAACACGGTGGAACTGGTTGGCGCAACGATCGTGACCTGGTCCAGCACTTTACGTATAGCGGCACTCTTGCCGACTATGTCTTCGAAGTTGAATTCAGATTCGATTTCCGATTCAAGGTAAAGCCTTTGCTCTTCCAGATCGTCGCGCGACGCGCGAAGCCGTCCGTAGGCCAGAGCATTCTCGAGTACCAGTGCTGTCTGGGTGCCGATCTGCGACAGCAGGTCGCGGTCCGCCTCGTTGAACCCATTAGCCTTGCGACTGCACATGGTCAACAACCCCAGGGGGCCATCGGCACCCATCAGTGGCACCAGGACGGCCGATAGGAGGGATTCCGCTCGGGACGCCTCGCGGAGGGCGGGAGGTATATCTGCTCCACAGGGTGAGTAATATTGTGGCGTCCGGAGGAGCGACCATTCGCTCCATAATTTCGTAGGCTCGACGACAACAACCTTTTCGAGGAAGCCCTTTCCAGTCGGGAAATCGAGAAATCTACGTTCCAAACTGCCCGACTGCTTATTAAGGAGCCACAATGAGGTGAGATCGTTGCCCAAGTGCTTGCGCATCGACCCCGCCACAGCCTGAAACAATTCCTCCGCTTCCAGCTTGCTGACAATATGATTGTTAATCTCCAACAACAAGCTGAGCTGATCTCGCTGCTTCACGACCTCTCGGTGGTAAAGCTCCGCGGTGTCTCTTGCCAGTGCGCACTCGAGCGCGACCGCAACGTGGGAGGCCAGAGCGCTGAGCATCTCGACGTCTTCGGGGGCAAATTGCTGGCCCTGCAACTTTGGCGTTGACAGAATTCCGTAGCGTTTTTGCACGGTCGATACTGGGAACAAGTAGGCGCTTCGTCCGGCAACTTCGGCTGCAAAAGGAGCCATGTCAGGGTGTTCCAACATTACTGGCGACAGGTCTGGGACAAACACCGGCTTCTGTTCGTCCAGCACCTGCGCCACCGGGCCAATGAGCAACAATTTGGCTCCGCGTGTTATTGCGGGAGCGTCCGGATCTCGATCAAATTCGAAGCTGGATAAGCTCTCCCCGTCATCGCTCAGCACATAGAGTTCGGCCCCGTGTAATCGGGAAGTACTGGACAGAACACCACGCAGGCTCTGCAGGACGGCCTTTACTGTGGGCTGATCGGCCAGGGCGGTGGACGCACCCAGCAGGCTTCGATATCGATCTTCGGTGATGGTCATGACGCTCTCCGCAATCTTCGGTTTACAGATGCGCGCAAACTGGTCTTCGTATCGGATTGCAATCTATTGGCCCGGACGATATCGCTAACCGAACTTCGGTCAAGGTGCGGCACCGGATATGCAAAGGCCGACGTATCGCGGCTTTTCGCAAACACTGAAACGCGCACCGCTTGCTGCACCCCAATTTTTGCGCCTTCAAGTATCTGCCAATCAAGTTCCCACTGCAATCGGCGTTCGGATGATCCCGGATGACATTCTGATGTCGGCGGCTCGGTCCCACTTGAAATTTCTATCGCTCACTAGCCAGCGGTGCTGGAACAGTGGAAAGAAGTTTATTGATGGCTAGATCGACAGTCCGATTCATCTCGGAGACGACCCCGCGTACATTTCGTTGAGACACCGGTCGAGTTTCGGAGACAGCATTGCTCCAGACCGTTGCACCGGTCGCGACTCGGGTGATTTGTGCAGAGATTGCAACTTCCACCTTGACCCCGGATTCGTAATCCACTTCCTCCAGCTTTTCCAATTTTCCACTGAAAACGTAGTCGTTGTTCGGCCGGCCGTCATACATAGAGACCATGGAGAACTGACCGCCGGCGCGCAGATGGTCGATGACTGCGCCGGTCACAAGGGCACGCGGATCTGCCGCCCAGCGGTGGTATTCGTAGAAGCCGACTTCCTCCGGCGTCGTCCGGTAGACGATCGGCCCTTGCCGCAAATAACCCGGCGATTGGAATTCTCGCACTGCTATTGAGGTTCGGACGCCTTCGGGGGCTGGCAAATCCGGCGCGGCCGGCAGATTGAGCGTGTAGTAGGACGGATATCTTAGCTTCCCACCACAACCAGTCAGGGCGGTTATGATCGCCAGCATTAGTGCGAGCGCGTTTAGAAGTTTCTTCACGTCGATTCTCCTCTCCTGACCTATTTCGGAACCTGGCGGTCCCCAGGTTGCTTAGTGCGTATCAAGCTCCAGGGACGCTGCTTTAATGAATTCGTGAACTGGTTGAGGTTGTCGGTCGCGTCGCGCAGATTTTCCACCGTGTCGCTGATCTTGGAGTCATTGGCCCGTACTATGACTTGCATCGACTGCAGCAGGCCTTTAGCCTCTTCCAGAGTTGTCTGTAATTCAGCCAGATCTTTCCGCATGGGAGCACGCAGATCCGTCACCGTGCCATTCACGTTCTGAATGGTGTCATCGGCATGCTCGCTCACCTTGGCCAGTTGGTCTGTAAGACGATCAATCTTGGGGCGCTCGTCCGCCACCAACCGATCGATGTTGTCCAGAATGGCTTGGACCTTTTTCTGATTTCGTGGTCCGGTCATCGTGTCCAGGTTGACAAGCAGATGGTTCATGTTGCCGCTAATGTCGTTGAGTTCTCCCTGTGCCTGCGTGATCAGCGTATTCGCGCTGTCCGCAACGGTTGCCAGTTTCCCGGCAATCTCATCCAGGCTGGCCGCTTCTTGTGAGGCGACGGTTGACTCTGGAGGAAGACGCTTGGCATCGATAGTGCCGGTTGTGATCGACAAGGCCGCGCTGTTCATGACGCTGACGAATCCTAGCTTGGCCACTGATTTCTCATTCAGCGGAGTGTCCTTCTTGACTTCAAGCAGAATCTCGATTCGGGTTGGATCCGCCGCCCAGGGTCGCACGGCTGTAACTTTGCCTACGTTCATGCCTCCGTACAGCACGGAAGCTCCGGGCTCAAGCCCTCCGGCGTATCGCAGGTAGGTGCGATAGTGCACGGTCCCGCCGCTATACTGCGCATTCAACAGATAGATGACCGTGAATGCGAGTACAGCGAAACAGCCGAGGACAAAGGCACCGACCTTTGCTTCGGTGGTCATGGTTTTGCCTCCTTACTTTGCACATACCGTTCCAGATAGGAGGCCAATGCCGGCATATGCACGGGGCTGCCGGGCACACGGTCAAGGAACTGCCTCACGCGTGGATGCTGGTTTGCGCGTATTTCGTCTTTTGTGCCGACTGCGAGGAGCCTTCCATCGAACAGCATCGCGATCCGGTCGGCGATGCGGAAAGCGCTATCGAGCTCATGGGTGACAACAAGAGCCGTGATCTGAAACGTCCCCTTGAGAAACAAGATGAGTTCGTCCAGTTCCGCCGCCACAATCGGGTCGAGGCCTGCGGAGGGCTCGTCCAGCACTAAGATCTCCGGATCCATTGCAAGAGCACGCGCAACCGCCGCACGCTTCTTCATACCTCCCGAGAGCTCCTGCGGATGCAGTTTGCCGAAGTCTGCCAGTCCCACCACAGCCAACTTCATCCAGACGATCAGGTCGATGATTGAAGGAGCGAGTGCGGTGTGCTCCCGCAAGGTGAGCGCGACATTGTCTTCAAGCGACAGAGAATTGAACAGAGCCGCACTTTGAAAGGCCACTCCCAGCGATCGTCGGACTTTGTTCAAATCCGCCTGTGAGCAGCGCGTGATGTCTGTGCCTTTGATTGAGACGCTGCCCGACTTCGGATGCTCGAGACCAAGAATTTGCCGCAAGAGTGTGCTCTTTCCTGAACCGCTGCCCCCCAGCAGGACCGTGATTTGGCCTGGCTCGATGTCAAGGTTCAAACCGTCGAGCACACGTCGCCCATCGTATTCCACGGCCAGATCGCGCACCGAAATGATGGACATTTAAGCCTTTCCTACGAAGTAAAAGATGGTAGTGAATATCGCGTCGGCGACGATGACCAGGAACGTTGATCGCACCACCGCCGAAGTCGTCGAGCGACCTACTGCGTCGGGCCCGCCGCGGACACGAAGTCCTTCCAGGCATCCCACATGAGCAATAATGGTGGCGAATGCCAAGCTCTTGATCATCGCGGCGACCACATCCCGCAACTCAATCGAGGTCAGCACGTATCGGAGATAGAGCAGGAGACCAAGGTGCGTGCTGAAGAACATAAATAGCCCCCCGGCGAGAATGCCGAAGAAGGCCGCGACGATACTGAGACACGGAACGGCCACGAGTGCCGCCAGGTACTTTGGCGCCAACACGAACTCCACCGGTTCGAAGGCCATGACCTTAAGGGCATCGATCTCTTCAGTCACCTTCATCGTGCCGATCTCGGCTGCAAATGCAGATCCCGATCGTCCGCTGACCGCGATTGCAGTCAGCAGCGGCCCAAGTTCGCGGGTGAAGCCGACCGCGACCAAATCGATAACGTAGTGCAAAGCTCCGAACCGCCGCAACTCAGAGGCTCCTTGCATGGCCAGGATGAATCCGCTGCACACAGCCATCAGGGCAACCATCGGGAGTGCGTCAACCCCGATCTCAAGCATTTGGTGAACGGCTGCTCGCCACCGATGTCGATTTCCGACCAGGGGCAGAGCCGCACGCATCCCACGCAGGGTGGCCCACAATTGAATGTTCAGGCTCCCAACATAGTCGAGTTGACTGAGAGTCTCTCTGCCGGCAATTTCTAGAAGATTGGCCATCAAACGGCCTCGCACCAGACGTAGTTCATCTCTCAACGCCCCCATTAAAGAGGGATAGAATGCCCGTCGCCTCAAACAGGCGCTGTAAGCGATCATGCAATCCCTGCAGCCTAAGCTCGGTTTTACAGTTTCGTGCGATCTTCAGCGCTTCAATCAGAGTGGCAACGCCGGAACTGTCGATATGGGTAACGCCCGACAAGTCAATGCTGACTGTCCTCGGATGTGGCGCGTGCAAAATGGCGACAAGCTGGTCGCACACTGCTGGAGAGGAATCGATATCAATGTGCCCCTTCAAAGACACCAGAACGCCATTCTCGGTGTCCACGATATCGATTTCCGGCTTATCGACGCGCTTTCTGTCAGCGAGCAATCGCAACGGTTCCTCCTCGGCGTAATTTCGCAGTCCTCATGTGAGAATGAACGAATGAACGTCACATTTCCCCTCAATCCGCATAGGGTGGATAGCAGCTAAGCTGATCCCTTCGTCTGTGGGCAAAAGTCGATTATTTTTCCGAGTTGCGGCTGAGCCGCCGCCCTTAACGGTTTCCTAAGGTTTTTCGGTATGTAAAACTCAATCACTTTTGTCATGACAACCTCCTAGATCCTGGTGAATCTCGTTGCGCGCGGCTGCGCCAGATCGTTCGCTCGCCTTTGTCGGCCGCTATCAGTGCGGGTGACAACATTCATTGCAGCCATGATTAGGACTTCCTGTAGCGTAAAACCGCGAGTTGTGATCTTCCACATAAGCCAATCGCCAAGATCAACCCGAAAATGTTGTTGGCAAGAGCATAGCCATTACCGGTCAGTGATAATCGTAGGGAACTCAAATACTTGCGCAGGAGAAGGCGTACTGATACGAACGATGTAGACACTATCAGGGCAGTCGCGCCCGAATACGGGCAGATTAGGTCAGCTGTGCTTGGATCTTGACCCTATTGGGTCAGGGAGCGGTTCGGGGGGGTTGCTTCTTACGTCGAGAAACCATGGACCCCGCGAGGAGTTCAGCATTGTGTCTCAGGAAATTGCTCCCTGTCTTCAACTAAGCTCTATCTGCCGGGCTCAACCTAAGCAATCCGATCTGTCCGAGCGATTAAACCTGCGGATTGGCCCCAGAACAAAATTGCTCGTTTGAGCGAGGGTATGGAATGCGTGTGCTACCGGAGGCGTCTGCGGGAACGAGGTTGCGCGTGGAGCACTCCTCGTATCGACTTCAGCACTTTGGCGCGTGCCCGAGCGGTCTGCGCTTTCACCGTTCCGATCGGAACCCCCAGAACGCGAGCTGTTTCGCAAACTGAAAGATGATCCACATACCGCAGGTGAAACGTTCTCCGCAAAGTCGGCGATAGTCTTGCTGCTGACTCTATTAAGCGCGCATGCGCCCAAGCCTTGTGGCACTCATCCTCGGGATTGGGACGGTGATCCACCAAAATATCGGAGAGCGGATACTGCTGGTCTTCTCCGATTCGCGAATCCAAGGATACATGGATATGGCGTGACCGTTTGCGCAATTGCATTCTCGCGCAATTGATAACAATAGCGGTCAGCCACGTGGAAAGTTGGGCCTCGCCTCTGAATTCCTTCAGGTGCTTGTAAGCTGCCAATAGCGCATCCTGTGCCGCGTCCTCGGCATCAGCTTTATTCCCCAAAAGTCGATAGGCGTATCGATAGAGATACGGAAAGCGATAGGCCAGAACAGCCATCATCTGTGCAGGTGAAGACGCCCCCGATTCCAGGGCGACACCCTCACCGCGCTCAATCAATTTCTCCAGGGATGGCATGTTATGTTCGCGCTCCTCTGTCGCCAGTGAAGCACTGGTAGTTCCATGCGACCCCAGCGATCTGGAATTTCGATTTCATCTGTATGCGGAGACGGATCCCGTAAATGGAACCACGAGAACCGTATCGGCGCTTGTCGTTTTCAGCGACTGCCTTGCCTGCTGCCCTGCTGCTTCGTCGATGTCATGTTTTAAAACGTCATGGAGCGCGCTAAGCACCTGATACTGCATCATTGCCATTTGGTAGCTCTGCAGCAAAAAATATTCCGCCTGTTCGCGGGTAATTTGATTTGTTTGTTGGGCCTGCACGATTACAGAGAAATCGGCCGATGTCTTGTCTGCCACCATGCTCATGGCGATTTCGTACGCTTTGAGAATGTCTTGTGGCCCCAATGGTATTTCGGGCTTGCGCGCAATCACATCGGTTAGAGCCTCGTTAGACTGCATGCTTGTGCCGGAAAGAACTAGCTCCGGCGGAGGCGCATCTACTTGCGCCGTCTTGTTCTTCGCCTGGGCTGCGGCAGAGTGCAACACAGTGCCAAGAATCGCTAGAGCAAAAAGAAGTGTTCGAAGTTTCATGGGCGCCCCTCTGGCGAGATGCACATCGTAAGGACCCCGCCTGATCATTGCGTGCCGGCGGCATTCAAAGTTGGCGTTTGAGTATCGCGGTACGATGCCCGGACCGTAGCCACGTTTGATTGCTTGATCACTTTAGCGATATTGCGGGCCAAATTGTGGGTAGCGCGCAAATTGCTGCCGAAGAAACGAACGTTCCCCTGCACCGTGCGATCGAACACAATTTTGCCGTCCCGCGTGATGAGTTGACTCCGCACCATTAACTTTGTCGCCCCGCTTACAGTGGTCACCGCACGCTGCGTTTCGCTCCCAGGCGTATATTTCACAACCATTGTTTTCAAGATCAGCAAGTCCGGAATCCCGCCAGCATTACTGTCGCGCTCGCGGAAGACCTGCTTGAATTGCCTTGTTTTATTCAACTCTTCCAAGAGGTTCTCGTAGATCGCCACTTGGAAGGAATGCGCGAGGTTCAGGTTTCCGGGATCAATCCGCTCCACTTGCAGGCTCCATTGCGTGCCAGAACCACCGCTTCCACCGGAAGGTTGAACCGCCGCAGTTTGACCAGCCAGCTGAACCGACAATGCAACTGCAATCGTGATGCTGGCCGCCACACAGAATGTCCATGAACTCGGTTTACTTGTCTTCATGCGTAACCTCCGAGGTACTTTGCTTCGTTGGTTGATCTTCGCCGGAGCTGGAAGATACGCCCCGAGCCACGAGTTCATTCCTCACGAGTTCACCTTGTCCTTTTTCCAATTGGAAGATCGCACCATGGACTCCGCCATTGCTGTCAACGTATTCCAACGTCAACGTGTCGTATTTCTTATGAGCAATGAGACTAACCACTCGGCCACCTCCGTAAGGAGCCGCAGCCTTGCCTAGCTTCATTGGCAGTCCGCCGACCTGCTTAGTCTCGTCACCCAAAGAAAGATTCAGGACAGAAGCCATGTTTACCTGTACCCCGGGTTTGCCGTTTGGCTGAAATTGCAAGACACTGTCTTGAATTGATAGAGTTCCGTTGCAGTTGGGCTTTGTGTTTGGCAGACCGAGCAGATGCGTGACCCGAGTGCTGAACGGTGCGTTCGCGTTCGATGGGGAAGCGGCACTCTGGGCCAATGCTCCACTACCGGAGCACAACCATAGTGCCCACAGAGTGAGAAGAGCGTATCCGCCGAAGTAGCCGCTGTTATGATTTCTTAGAGCAAACAAACGATTCATTAGTCCTCCACGCTCGGCTCGAAAGACGAGTCGGGCTGTAACTCTTGCAATAAGTTCTCGAGTAATGACTCTCCCGCAGCTATTTCGAGGGTTTAGGGTCTGCAGCGGGTCTCTGGCTTTCTATCGGCACCTGAAGCGACCGCCCCAACATGTCGTTGTAAGTAATTGTGTTCTTTCCGACGAGCACGAGCAGTTCGTGCCCCGTTTCGTACTTCGCGGGAATTTCGCCCAATGGTTGCGTGTACAAGACCACGTAAATTGTGTCGCCCACTTTGACCGATACGTCATAGCTGGTGGGATCAGACGTACCGTCTCCTGGAGCCTGACGCGGCTTGACCTCAGTAATCATGGCTACTTGATACTTTGATGTGGACTGGCCAAGAGCCGCCAACGCCAGTAAACACAAGGTGACTACAACGATTAGTCTCTGCATCCTTCACTCCTCACGCTCTCGCTAGTCCAGCAGTCCGAATCAGGAATGACTGTTAACCAAAACAGGAGCTTGTGATCACCTCCGTTGGAACGCAATCGACATGCCAATGCTCGAAGCGCTAGGTAGAGTCTCAACGAGTCGGCGTTACATGTCTTTGCAAGGCTTTCCTTTCTGGGGCTCGCCGCTCAACGCTCAAGTTGCGCCCACATCCGGGCATCCATGCCTAATGCAGGGCACTAGTTGTGACATTTGACATACGCGCGCATTCAGGAACAGCTTCGTGCGCGGCTCTTATTCGTTGTTCCGCATTGGCATTGCGCGTGCACTCTCATCTTGTAGCGAGGCGGCAGGCATTTGGTGGCCGAGACGGACTCCGCAGCCAACCAGTTCGGAGCGCCCGAGAGCGTAGAAGACCAGCGCGGCACATTCCGTTGTTTGTTGCTGGTGTCTGCCCCTCGCGCATTTGTCGGATCTCTGGATAGGAGGACGATTATGAGAACCTTTGACACTCTACCGGGCGAATCGAACACGAGCATCATCTCGTCGATCGTCAACTTGGTCTGCCCACAATGCGGTGGAAGAATGTCGGAATTCCAATGTGAAGGAAGATGCTGCAGAAACTGGCTTGCAGAATGGGAATGGGCGAATCAGGCCACCAAAAGTCCCAAGTCCCCGCGAGGCCACGCTGGCCGGTCGATGCGCTGAGCTACCGTACTTCGGTGGATTCGTCCTTAACGCAAGTGCTAATGGACATCACGCAGAGAGTCTTTCCGGCAAGAACTCGCCAGATGTAATGGAGCCGGCAGATCGGTATCGATATCGGGTTCGACGACATGAACGAGTTTTGGCCCGACGCACAACGCAATGTTTTCGGTCATTAGAGAGTGATGCCGCGAATCTTGGTGGCGTTTGCGATGCTGGCTAGAAATCTGGAATCAGCCGCTGCGTAAGAGAGGGAGCGTACCTGGACGGTATCTGACCGGGTGGTGGAGCATCTGAGATGAGTGCTGAGGAGGTCTTGACCGCATTCCGGCGTGACGCTCCGTATCTATTCTTAGGTGCGGCCTTCGCCGCTGTCGGCATGGTGACCGCTGCCTTTGCCGTTCTCCGACGCCAGCGCGACTCACTCCTCATCTGCTTCGCATTGTTTGCCGCCTTGTACGGGTTTCGCCTGTGGATTTCGTCGCCCATGCTTGCAATGATGGCGCAGGGTGCGACCTTCTACGCGCGCCTGCGTGGAGCCGTTAATTACGTCACTCTGATTCCCGCATTGTTGTTCTTCATCTCCCTGGGTCTAAGACGATTTGAGCGGGCAGTTGGATACGCGGCGGTTGGGTTCGGTTGCCTACTCGCCGCGGCCACCTTTCTGTTCGGCGATTCGCCTCACTACGAGCGAATCAATAGCATCGCTGTCATAAGCGCGTCGGGATTCTTTCTCATTCGCTTCATGGCGAGCGGTTCTGCTGAGAGCATTGCTCCTGAGGCTGCCAATTTCGATGTGATCCGTTGGGGCTTGCTCATCTTCGTAGGTTTGGTGGTTTGGCAAAATTCAGCTCAATTCTTCCACACTTCCTTGCCTCTACTGGAGCCCTTTGGATTCGCCGCGTTTCTCAGCACTCTGGGCTATGTTGCCGCCAGAAGTACTCTGCGGCGGGATCGACAGTTGGAGGAGATCCAAAAGGAATTGGAGGTAGCCCGTCGTATTCAGTTATCAATTCTGCCCGGAGAATTTCCCCCCTCCTCGAACTTCCGAGTAGCGGCTCGCTATGTGCCCATGACTTCGGTGGCAGGCGATTTCTACGACTACATTATCGCGGATGACCACCAGGTTGGATTGTTGATCGCCGATGTGTCAGGGCACGGGGTCCCCGCCGCCCTTATTGCATCTATGGTCAAGCTCGCGGCAGCTTCGCAACGAGCGGTTGCCGCCAAGCCATGTCAGTTCCTGACCGGCATGAACTCGGCTTTGTTGGGCAATACGCAGGACCAGTTCGTTACAGCGGCGTATGTCCACCTAAACTCAGAATCCGGTGAAATGCGGTACTCCGCCGCAGGGCACCCGCCTCTTTTGCTTGTGAGGAATGGACGCGTCACCCAAATTGAAGAGAACGGGTTGATGCTCGCGGCGTTCGATTTTGCATCATACTCCACTGCCGTCCACAAACTGGAAATAGATGATCGAATCGTGATGTATACAGACGGGGTTGTGGAGGCTTCCAACGCTGCAAGAGATTTCTTCGGCCACGATGCATTGTGCGATCTGCTGACAAGAACTAGAGAGCTATCCCCGGCGATGGCGGCAGACTCGATTATTTCTTCTGTGCGCCAATGGTCGGGAACACAGGATGACGATTTGACCATTCTCATTTGCGACTACATCTCAAAGAGAAACGAGTGTAGTGAAAAGACTCACCCTCGTTGCTAGCTGGGGAGTGCTGGCTTTGCGGTGGCACAGAAAAGAGTACTCTTAGTCCGAAGCATCTCGAACCGGCAAAATCGGTGCACGAAGAATCACCTGTGCCTCATCAAAACCTTGCGCCATCGTAAAATGAGCGACTTGCAAAGAGGGTGCGATCCGTCATTCGGATAAGATCCTTGCTTATGATCTCCACCCTCCGGCACCTAATCGGTTGGATGATTTGCGTTTTCCGTTCCCGTGAGGATCTCCTTCTCGAAAACCTGGCGCTCCGTCAGCAATTGCTCGCCCTGCACAACAAACGACCTCGCCGCCGACTGGCAACCGCGCACAAGCTGTTCTGGACTACGTTGCGAAGAGTTTGGTCCGGTTGGAAGCAGCCGCTCGTGCTGGTTACCCCGAAGACGGTGGTGGCTTGGCATCGAGCGGGCTTTCGGTTGTACTGGAAATGGCTCTCACGAACCCGCCGACTCGGTGGCAGAAAACGTGTGAGCGAGGAGGTGCGGACGCTGATCTTTCGTATGGCTGCGGAGAATCCAACCTGGGGAGCGCCAAGGATTCACGGCGAGTTGCTCAAGTTGGGATTCCATCTTTCCGAACCGACGGTCTCACGATGGCTTCGTCGAGTCCCGAGAACTCCCGATCCCGCCCAGCGTTGGCTGACGTTTCTAAAAAACCATCGCGAAGCGATCGCGGCCATGGACTTTTTCACCGTCCCGACGATCACGTTTGGTGTTCTGTACTGCTTTTTCATCATTGAGCACGACCGGCGCAGGATTCTGGGTCTCAACGTCACACGGAATCCGAATGCTGCCTGGATTGTTCAGCAGATACGACAAGCGTGGCCGTACGCGCCAACACACCGGTTCTTGCTGTTCGACCGGGACGGGAAGTTCGGCAATGACGTAGTGTCCGCAGTGAAACAGATGGGGAGTTCGCCGGTGCGCACTGCCTTCCGAAGCCCATGGCAGAACGGGGTCGCGGAACGTTGGGTCGGTAGTTGTCGGCGAGACCTGCTGGACCACGTCATCGTGATAAACGAACGCCATCTGAAGCGCCTCATGACTGAATACGTTCACTACTACCATGGAGACCGGACGCACTTGGGGCTAGCCAAGGACACACCCGTAGGTCGACCGGCCGCCCAGCCTTCAGCGAACGGCAAGATTCGATCTCTTCCGCGACTCGGCGGACTGCACCATCGGTACGCTGCCTGAACTGTGCTGTTGCAGATTAGGGCGGTCGATTCAAAAGCTACCAGGCAATGCTCTGTTCGTGTCTGAACCAACGACCAGATTTCAGACCAAGCAACTCCTGGAAAAACAAATCCGAGCTGTCAACAACTTAGACACGCCGCGACGGCTTGGTTTCTCGATCCTTCGGGAGGTTTTGATGATCCACAGGCTCGATAGCCTACCGACCGTTGGTTATTGGTCTGTTTCAAAACTCGTTTAGGCAGAACGTCTCTCTGGAGGGGAGCCGTCCTCTATTCTGACAAGCTTCGCGACAGCCCTTTTCCTGAGCGGAAATATGTTTACAAGGGACATTATCTTCTGCTACCTTCGGGTTCTAGAATCCACCAACGAGAGCGAGCGCTCGTCTTGTCATTGCGCTTGCGGATGGGTAAATATGCCCAGGCTTTTAGACGACACCCTTGTTAGCAATAGGCGCAAGATCGAACGCGCCGCGCAAGCGCTCTTCACGAGACAAGGATTTCACGGTACGACAGTGCGGGAGATCGCGCGGAAGGCCGGCGTTTCCATGGGAAAACTCTATTTGTACTATCCGACCAAGGAACATATCTTCATCGGCCTGGTCCAGCACATGGAACAAAAAATGGAGGTCCTGCGACGGACCGAACTTTTTCCGTTAATGCAATCGCCCGATCCGGATTCGCTGAAGAAGCTGGGGATGGCAGTTGGCCGAGTCGTCTCGCAGAATCTGGATTACTGGCGACTCATGTACGTCGATGTTGTTGAGTTCCGTCACAAACACTTCATTCACAGTTACCGCGAAGTGGCGGGAGGTCTGCGCACCTATTCGACAGCTTTGTTTCAAAAGGCGCCCATCCCCTTTCCCCCCGACGTGAACCCCGGGTTTGCGTATGTCAGCTTGTACTTGCAGTTTGTCACCCATTTTCTGGTGGAGGAACTGTTCGGCGCCAAGCGTTATCTGGGTGTGAGTGACGCGGAAGCGGTCGAACAGTTTGTCCGCCTGTACACGCGGAGCGGTAAAGAGCGAGCTTCGAAGCGGTAGTTAGACACTAAGGAGGAAATATGCGAACCCGAATTCTGGGGATGCTGCTGGTGTTGGCTGGCATTCTCTGCTTCATGACGCCGATGACTCAGGCGCAAACCGCCACGACCGGACAAATTGTGGGCGCGGTGACGGACCCCAGCGGGGCCCGTGTAGCGGGCGCGAAAGTAACGCTGACGAGCGACGCCGGAGTGCGCCGCGAAACGGTAACCGGCGACAGCGGCCGTTACACGTTTCCTCTGCTCGACCCAGGGGTCTATCAGCTCGAAGTGAGCAGCAGTGGATTCGCGCCAATCAAAGTTGAAAGCGTCACCGTCAAGATCACCGCAACCACGGTTTCCGACGTTGCCCTCAAGGTGGCGGGTGCGCCGACCACTGTTTCGGTTACGGGCGAATCGCCTCTGGTACAGACGGAAAGCTCTGCCCGCGGAACCGTTATCGACGAGCAAGAGATCCAGGCCCTGCCGCTGCCGACCCGCAACTTCCAGCAATTATTAACTCTGACGACTGGTACTTCGGGTTCCCTCCAGAATTCCTCCGAGTTGGGACGCGGCGATGTTGCCGTGTATGTCAATGGCCAGCGCGCGCTCTCTAACAACCTCCTCATCAACGGAGTGGATGCGAATTCCATCGGCACGGGCGAGAACCCAAATCTTTCTGTCCCGTCCATCGATTCGCTCCAGGAATTCATCGTGCAGACCAGCATGTACGACGCCTCCGCGGGCCGCAACGCGGGTGGCAATGTGGCCGCCGTCACCAAGTCGGGCACCAACAGCCTCCATGGAGATGTTTATGAGTTCCTGCGAAATACCGTCTTGGATGCGAACAACTTCTTCCTGAACGGAGCGGAAAACGGAGCAGTCACGCCGAGGCCTACATACAGGCGCAACCAGTTTGGCGGCACGTTGGGCGGTCCGCTGCTGAAGGATCGTGCGTGGTTCTTTATCTCCTATCAGGGCACGCGCGAAACCAACGGGACCTCGCTGACGAACTCACTCGCCACGGTATTCGTGCCGGCCTTTCTGGGCCCGCAACGCGATGCCGCGTCTCTCGCTAATCTTTCTCTGTGTTATGGCTTGGGTGGCTTCTTCGATCCGTTTACGACTTATGCTGCGCTCAACCAGAGGCTGCCCAACGGGCAGTATATGATTCCGTCCGCTCCCGGCGTTACGACCACCGCCGCTGGCTGTGCGCCCGGAGCGGGGGTGACGGCAGCGCCTGTCCTGGAGACGACTCCGTCCAACTCGACGTACAAAGAAGATCAGTTCAACACCAATCTGGACTTCAAACTGACCGAAAAGAATCGCTTCTTCGCCAAGTACTTCCAAGCGCTAAACCGCGAAAATCAGGCGCTCTACGCTCAGTTTGGCGACGGCAACCCACTTCAGGCGCCGGGGTGGCCGGCTGAAGAAGAGGTAAACCAGCGCGTACTTTCGGTCGGCCTGTCTTCGGTGATCTCGAACCGTTTGGTGAATGAAGTCAGGTTCGGGTGGAGTACGATTTACGGACCTGGAAAGCCTTCTACACCTGTCACTTCGGCCGATTTGGGAATTTCGTCTCCGTTAGGCAGCTTGTTTCCGAGTATGCCAACCATGATCTTTGCAAACATGTTCACTCTTGGGCCGTCTCCGTTAGGTATTACCTATGCGGCGACCAACATGTATAGCGTTAGCGACATGATGACGTGGACAAAGGGCCGACATGCCATGAAGTTCGGCGGCGAATACAAGCGGCAGGAGTTGGACGCACCCTATTTCGATGTATTCCCCAACGGCGAAATCGCATACGCGGGATTCCTGAACGGCAATCCATTTTCGGATTTTCTCGCCGGGCTGGCCAGCGTATCCGTCATTGGCTCGGGCACCAATAGTATCCACAACCGGGCCAACGATTTTTCGGCTTTCTTCCAGGACGACTGGAAGGTCACTCAGCGGCTCACGCTGAACCTCGGCTTACGTTATGACTATTTCGGTCCCACCACCGAGACCCAGGGTCATTTTGTGGGGTTCGATCCGTCACGGGCTGCGATTGCCCCTCTGCCGATTGTGCCGGGTTGTTTGGACACCTGCGGGGTGGCGGTTACTGGGGGCTTCGTTCAGGCGGGCAACGGGAATCTGCCGGTCCCCAACGGCGGCACACCGGGATTCACAAAGGTCAGCGACGGCCTAGTGAATTCCAATTTCAAGAACTTCGGGCCGAGGATTGGCTTCGCTTATCAACTCTCGGATAACGGCAAGATTGTTCTGCGCGGAGGGTATGGCATCTTCTTTGATCGGCCCAACATGCGGCTGTATAACAGCCAATTGTTCAATATGCCCTATGAGATGATAGCCACCGCGCTCGCCACTCCGAACGAAAATCCATTTGTGCAAGTCCCACTGCCCAGCGCCTTTCCGCTGAGTCTCAGCAATACCAGCATCTTCCCGTTCGGAGGATATCCGGCTGTGTTGCCGGTAACCAGCTATGGTTCGGCTACGCCCGCGCCCACCATAGTTCCGGCCTCCGGGCTCTATCCCGACATACATGACTGGAGCATCCCATACACACAAACGTTCAACCTTGGCGTGCAAAATAGCTTCGCCAATAACTGGATGCTGGACCTGGGCTATGTCGGCTCGCTGGGACGCAAGTTTCCGCGCTTGTTCTCGTTCAACCAAGCGTTTGGTCCCTCGTTCGCCGGAGTGCCTGCGGTTGGAAGTCTGGGCGGACCTCTCTTCCCGGGCTTCGGCGATTTGCCCGCACCCGGACTGGGTAGCTTCCTTATGAAAAGCAACTCCAACTCCAGTTACAACTCCCTCCAGGCAACCGTCAACAAGCGCTTTTCCTACGGCTTGCAGATGTTGCTCAGCTATACCTGGTCCCACTCGATCGACGACTACTCCGGCAGCGACGTCAGCGACATCTCACTGCTCCCCGGCGACATGGTGAATCAAAACCACAACCATGCTTTATCGGATTTCGACAGGCGGCATCGCTTTGTGGGGAGTTACTTGTACAATCTGCCGGACGCTTATCATGGCGGCTCGGGCCTGGCAAAGGGTCTGGTGAACTCATGGAGTGTGTCCGGAATTGTAACCCTGCAGTCCGGCGTTCCGTTCTCGATCTTAGGCGCGGATTCCCTGTTTGCGTTCACCCAAAGCGACTTGGCTCCCGGGCGGACGGTGGCATCCGCAATCAAGAGCAGCAACGTGGCCGACCGCCTGAACGCCTATTTCGACACGACGGCGTTCGTTCCTCCTACTCCCGACACGGCAGATTTTGGAACTTTGGGGCGGAACATCATTCGAGGTCCGAAGCAGATCGACACGGATTTTTCCATTATGAAGCTCGTTCCGATCGCGGAAGGCCAAAAGGTGGAGTTCCGAGCCGAGTTCTTCAATCTGTTCAACAACGTGAATTTTGCCAACCCCGTGAACGTAGTTTCGTCGGGGAACTTTGGGCAGATTGCATCGACCACTACGGGGCCCCGGGTGATCCAGTTTGCGCTGAAGTACAACTTTTAGGGGGCGCATGAAAGCCACGGGTCTGCGGGATAAGGTCGTCATCGTTACCGGCGCCGCGGCGGGGATCGGTCTCGCCACGGCCCGGGCCTTTGCGAGCGAAGGCTGCCGGGTGGCGGCCTGGGATGTCAACGGCGCCGGGCAGGAAGAACTCGTGCGCGAACTGTCTTCGCTCGGAGGAGAGCCGCTCTTCCGCAAAGTCAGCGTTTTCGATGCCGCCGGGGTCGGGTCTGCGGTCGAAGAAGTTGTGAAACGCTGGAGCGCGGTCGATGTTCTCATTAATAACGCAGGCATTACGCGCGACGCACAGTTCGTGAAGTGGAAGGATGGCGCAGTTGCCGGGACGATGACCGACGATGCGTTCGACTCGGTGATCTCGGTTAACCTCAAAGGTGTCTTCCTCTGCTCTCGGGCGGTTGTGCCCCACATGATCCGCAAAGGCTCGGGCGTGATACTCAACGCCTCTTCGGTCGTGGGTTTGTACGGAAATTTTGGTCAGACAAACTATGCTGCCACCAAGGCGGGAGTCATCGCGTTTGCGCGGACGTGGTCGCGCGAACTGGCAAAATACAATATCCGTGTGAACGCCGTGGCTCCCGGTTTCATCGCGACCGAAATGGTGCAGAAGATGCCGGAGAAGGTTGTTCAGACGATGGTTTCACACACCCCTCTCGGTCGCATGGGAAAGCCTGAGGACGTCGCCGAAGCCTATGTCTGGTTAGCTTCCGACGCGGCGTCGTTCATCACTGGTACGGTGCTCTCCGTGGACGGCGGATTGGTGCTGGGAACCTGATTTACAGCAATCCTAGAGGACTCATTCATGACTCGTTATGCAACCATTGTCGCGACTGGCAGGTACGTGCCTGAGATAGAAGTGACCAATGATATGCTGCGCGAGCGCTTCAAGCATATCCCGGATTTTGTAGACAAAATGGAGGCCAGCAGCGGCATCAAGACGCGCTGGCATGCTCCCGAAAGCTGGGCCACGAGCGATGTTGCTCTGCCCGCTGCGAAACTCGCGCTTGAACGCGCAGGGAAGAAGCCCGAAGACGTCGATTTGATCATCCTCGGCACCGATTCGCCGGATTACATCACGCCCGCCACCTCGGTCGTTCTGCAATACAAGCTGGGCGCAAAAAATGCTGGCACATTTGATGTCGGTTGCGCGTGCGCTTCCTTTCCTACCGGCCTTTCCGCGGCTGCCGGAATCATCGCCGCCAACCCCGGCATCAACACGGTGCTCGTGGTCGGTGTCTATCTCATGCACAAACTCACGGCGCTCGCCGATCCAATGGTCTTTTTCTATGGCGATGGCTCCGGCGCGGCAGTGCTCGAGGCGGCCGCTTCGCCGGGGTTTATTACTTCCACCTTTCGCGCCGATGGCTCCTATCACGACTACTGGGGAATCTACTCCGGAGGTACCTTCGAACCCGCGAGCGAGGAGTCGGTTAAGGCGGGACGTACCGCCTGTACGATCAAGAACCGCTATCCTCCGGAATTGAACGAAGAGACTTGGCCGATCCTTGTGCAGCGTCTCGCAAAGGACGGTGGCTTTCAACTCCGCGACGTCGGCTGCTTCATTTTTACTCAAGTGCGGAAACCCACGATTGAACGTGTGATGGAGCGTCTTGGTGTGCCGGTTGAGCGCGCGCATACCATCATGGAACAGTATGGCTATACGGGATCCGCCTGTGTGGGCATGGCCCTCGATCATGCGATTGAGCACGGTAAGCTGAAGTCCGGGGACCTGGTGGTGCTGGTGGGCTCCGGGGTTGGTTACAATCAGGCGGGCTGCGCGTTTCGCATGCCATAGCGGCGTTAGGAGCCAACCTGGAAAGGCTTTGTGATCACCGGCGACATTCTCGGAGAACGCTCACGTCTTAGCCCCGACGCGGTCGCATTGATTCACGCTCCCACACGCCAGCAGTTTAGTTATGCGGAACTAAATCAGCGAGCCCTCCGGTGCGCGCGGGTCTGGACGGACCTCTGCTCCTTGTTGCCAGGCGATCGCCTCTGTCTCCTTTCCGAAAACCGGGTTGAGTATGTCGATGCCTTTTGGGCAGCGGCGAAATCCGGTGTCATACTCGTCCCTCTTGGAACACGCAGCACGGCCCATGAGCTGAGCCAGATACTGGCAGACTGTGGGCCGCGCTGCCTCATGTACTCCGCCCGCTATGATGCACTCGCGAAAGAGCTCCAACAATTAGTGCCTTTCGAGTACTCCGTCGCTCTGGATGCGGAGCAGACTGGCCCGAAGGTCCTGAGCTATGCGGAAGGTACGGCTCGGGTTCGTCCAGATCCGCTCTCCACGAGGATTCAACCAGAGGATATTTTCTGCATGCTGTACACCAGCGGGACGACCGGGCGGCCGAAGGGCGTAATGATTCCTCACAGGCAGATTGCATGGAACGCCTACAACACGGTTGTCTCCTGGCAGTTGCGGCAGAGTGACCGGGTTCAGGTTTACACGCCCATGTATCACGCGGGCGGCCTCACGGTATTCATGACCCCGCTGTTCGCCATCGGGGGGAGCATTGTTTTGCATGATGGCTTCGATGCCGCCGAGATATTACAAGCTCTTCAAGACTATGAGTGCACCATCCTTTTCGGCGTACCGACGATCTTCAAAATGCTGTTCGATTCTCCTGAATTCGCAGCCCTCGATCTTAGCCATCTGCGCTGGTGTGCCAGCGGAGGCGCTCCACTTCCGTTACAACTTCTCGGCGCCTACCAGGAGCGCGGGCTGATTTTTCGCCAAGGCTACGGGCTGACCGAGGTCGGGGTGAACTGCTTTGCCATGAGCGACGAAGACTCGCGGCGCAAGGCCGGTTCCGTCGGTCGAGCGATGATGTTCACGGAGGCAAAGCTCGTCTCTCCAGAGGGTAATCAGGTTGCCACCAACGACGTCGGCGAGCTCTGCTTGCGAGGGCCACACGTTTGCCGGGGATATTGGAACAATCCGGCCGCCACCGCCCAAGTGATCGACTCCGAAGGATGGTTCCACACCGGCGATCTCGCGCGATGCGACGCAGATGGGTTCTTCTACATCGCTGGCCGCTCTAAAGACATGATCATCAGCGGCGGCGTCAACATTTATCCCGCGGAGATCGAGAAAGAATTACTCGAGCATCCGGCCATTGCCGAAGTCTCCGTTATTGGGACGGCCGATGAAAAGTGGGGCGAGATCCCGGTCGCCTTCGTTGCGCTGAAATCACACGCGACCACCAGCGATGTCGAACTTATTGAATTTCTTCGTCCCAGAATCAGCAAGATCAAGCTTCCCCGGCATGTCATCTTTACAAGCACATTGCCCCGCAATGCCTATGGCAAGGTCTTGAAGCTGGAACTCCAAGAGCAATTGCGGAACCTCAAGTCGGGTGCCGCGAGCGAAAGAGAAAACTGACGCCAGGACCGTAGTCATCCTAAATGAGCTCCCAGTGTCAGAATCTTGCGAGCATTTCTGCGAAACTACTTTGTCTTAGCCAATGCCTGGGGCAGCGAGGGTTGTGAGGATAGGCAAGCTGTCGGGTTCGGGCCGGATCCGCAGAAGAAGCGCCAGATTTCCGCGCTGGCATTGGGACCCTTGGGGTCGCCGTATCTGCTGGGTTGAGGAGAGCCCGACCAAGCATGTCCAAGGCCTTGGACCACCCACTTTTCCATCAACAGGCGTGTGCCGCCCTCCACGTAGGCGTGCTTTTGGTAGGAATAACCGTTCGGCACTTGGCCGTCGATGATTGTCTCTGTGAGGGCAAACCCACCCTCACCATGGTGCACCGCAAGACACTCATTCGTTTTGCTCCATTGGGTGATGGCTTGCTCGGCATTGACCGGACTCACAGCGGTATCCGCCGAGCCGTGAAACACAATCACAGGCATCCGTCGCCTCTGCTTGTGTGCGAGGCCATTGCGCATCGCTTCAAACGCAAGTTGCCCTTGCCCGAGCGGATCGGGCCCCCCTCCTTTCATCGCGGCGAGCGCTTCGTAGACACTCGTGGCCGCCTTGAACTCTGCTCCAGCAAACAAAGCGGTGGCTGCGAAAATATCCGGATAGGTCGCTGCGAGAATGGAAGCCATCGCGCCCCCCGCCGAAACGCCCACAACGTAAACTCGATTTGGATCAATGTCGTAGGTAGACCGAACCTCTTCGACAACCGCTGCGAGGATTGAAGGTTCACCCGCATCGCGAGTCTGGTGTTTGGGATGAAACCAGTTCCAGCACTTCAGCAAATTGGCCATGCGAGACTGTTCCGGATAAACCACCAGGAACCGGTTTGCTTCGGCGACCCCATTCATCCCGGAGATCTCTGCCATATCCTCCGCATTGTGCGTGCAACCGTGCAGCATCATGACCAGAGGGCAAGCGCCTCCCTCTTCCAGCGTTCCAGGCATCCAGAGCTTGAAATCACGCGATCCCCCCGCAGCGCGAGCGGTGCCGGCGATCCATCCCTGTTTTTTCATGATGGCAAGTCCCTTCGCTGGATAAGCGGAGTCCTTAATTCTTATACCATCACCTAAGGAACGAGGACTCTATAAGGATTACGTCGATGCCGTCAACGGATTCGCTTCAGAGTCTTGAAGGTAAGGGTGCCTTGCCGCAGGTATACGGGCAGCCGGTGACCTTTACCGCGACGGTGACTTCAATTTTCGATCCGCCGCCCGATGGAGAAACAGTCTCGTGCGAAATGCGCGGCATCCAGCCCGGCCCCATCAACACCTTTCCCGGCTGGAAAGCACTAGGCCGCCATGTCCTGAAGGGACAGAAGGCGATCAGCCTTGTAATGCCTATCACGGGCAAGAAGCGCGACGAAGAAAACCAACAGGCACCCGATGCAGCCGACAGCCACGACTCGCGCAAGAGCGAATGCTTTACCCGTTTCGTGTTCCGTCGAACTGGTTTGTACTGTCTCAAACCGAAGGCAACGACGTTGCCGCCGCGACCGCGTCGAACTGGAATGCAGAGCGGGCGCTTTCCGTTCTTGGAGTTACTCGCGTGGAGTTTACGACGATGAACGGCAACGCCCAGGGATATGCAGCACCCGGAAAGCAAATTGCCGAGCGGTCGCACATCTGCCAGGATGGCATAGGCCACGTTGAGCACGACTTGAAATGGCCGAAAGCCGAATAAAGTGGTGGCGAAACTTCACGCAAACCATTTTGTGTTGGGCAAATCTCTTAGAACCTCCGCGATGGCTTCCCCTCCAAGCCTCATCGAGCCGTCGAGCATTTAGGACATGGATCGTCTGGTAGGCATCCCAGATATCGAGATCAGGATTGAGCGATCGCAACCTCTCCGTCTTCATAATTCTCGGACCTCCCTTCCATTCGGGATGCGATTTCCCAAACATCTATTTCGCGAAGAAACTACCAAACAAACAGGCGAGCACCGGTACCGGGGGAACGCACCCCTGCCAATTTGAGTCGAAGGATCTCGAGCTGGAGTTTCCTCACCGATCTCCGCATTCGGAAGTTCGGGCCGTGTCGCACTGATCTTTTCAATCTCCACCGCGCCGCGGCAGTTCATAATCTCGGCAGCTTGGTCCGCGTTCTTACCGGTGCCGGTTGCGAAAACCATGACACCTCCACGACGCACGCCTTGGACATACGCTTCGTCATCCGCGGTGTTCCTGGCATCCGCCGATTCCGCCTGGCTGACCGGCGAATTGATCATGGCATCGGGCGGTTTGAGGTAGGCACAAAAATCACTGGCGTCAAGTCAGCGGCAAATTCCCCCGCGTCCAATCGCCTGCTTTTCGGCCGTCGCTTGGATGATTCGCCTAAGCCGATTTGTAGGCGGAGTCCGGCAATCCCGTTATGCGGACGCCTCCGTGGCCTTTGTGGCGAATGTTAAGGCCGATCAGCAGCGCGGTGATTTGTTCGACAATGCGGGCATTCTCCAGTTTGCCGCCGTCGATGGCGCGAATTCGGGGAATTTTTGCGGCGAGTGCGATAGCGGCTTGGGTTGCGTTTGGATCGTCGCTACACACGATCACGTCGCAATCCACATCGTCATCTCCATTGAGCACTTCAGCAGAAACATTCTGGAAGGCCGCCACCACCGAGACGTCCTTGGGTACAAGTTCCGCGGTCTGCTGAGCGGCCGAGCCTTGCCAGATTCCGAGCGTGCGGCTGGCGCGTCCGCCGACGCCGGCCGCAAGAGGGACAGTGGCATCGATCAAAATGCTGCCGGGGCGAAACGCCGGCTTAAGTTGCTTGAGCAACGCGGCCGCGCCCTCAAACGGGACGGTCAGCGCGAGCAGGTCGGTGGCGGCGACCGCGGCGGAATTTTCGAGGCCGGAAATCTGCGCCCCGGAACCGGCACGTTTTTGAATCGTCTCCGCGGCCTCTTGCGCGCGCGCGGCATCGCGCGAACCGATAAGTACGGCTTCTCCCGCGCGTGTCAGGCGCAGCGCTAGTCCCATTCCCAGAGGGCCTGTGCCCCCGATCATTGCAATTGCCCGACTCATGAATCCTCCGAAGTTGTGTTGCCAAAATCATTTTGGCAGTTCGCCGAGCATCTGTAGGACCTTGGCGCTGTCGTAATAAATGATGAGTTTCTGAATGACGCCATTCCGGATCGTGAAGACATCGACGGCGTCAAACTCGACAGTTTTCCCGGTCGAGGTTTTGCCGACGAAGCTGATCTCGGCCGCAACGTCACCGCCGCCTTCGCTCACAAACCAGCGCGTGATGTCGTCACGTCGCTCGGGATAGAAGACGAGTACTCCGGCGTAAAACTCTTGAATCGCTTTGCGGCCCGCGACAGGCGGAAGCATGGGGAAACTTAGCATTGCGTCCTCGGCGAAGGCTGCTGCCAGATCATCCAGACGAGATTCATTGACCGCCGTGAAATAGCGTTTGGCAATCGCGATGCTGGCCTGTCCGCTTCCAGTCATGGTTTCTCCTTACCTTTCGAAAATGCCGCGGCTGCGCGGTGCGAATCGTCCGCGGCCAGCCTTATGATTCGCGACCCAGGATGACGACGCAAGCCACAGCGCCTGGTCCGCCTAAATTATGCGCCAGCCCGACCTCGGCATCTTTCACCTGCCGCGCTCCAGCTTCACCGCGAAGCTGCGTAACAATTTCGTAGATCATGCGCACGCCGGTGGCGCCGACCGGGTGGCCAAATGATTTCAGTCCTCCGCTGGGATTGAAAGGCACATCACCGGTCAACGAACTGCGGCCTTCCTCAATAAATCTCGCGCCTTCGCCTTTTTTGCAGAATCCAAGGTCCTCGTAATTCGTGATCTCGGTCCACGTGAAACAGTCGTGGACCTCGCAGAAATCCACCTGTTTGATGGGATCGCTGATTCCTGCCTCCTGGTAAGCCTGTTGCGCGGCCGCGGTAGTGGAAGGAAAGCCGAGGTAGTCCACTGTGGGATCAAGAAACGGCTTGCCCGACATGACCGCGAGGCCCGAGCCGCGAACGAGGATCAGTTCCTTGCGAAACTTCGAAGCAAGATCGGCGCGACAGAGAATCGCGGCCGCGGCGCCGTCGGTTGTCGGACAGCAATCATAAAGTCCAAATGGGTACGCGATGACCTGGGCATTCAGCACCTGCTCTTCCGTGACTTTGGTCTGGAAGTGCGCCTTCGGATTCAAAGCGCCGTTGGCATGGTTCTTGACGGCCACCTTGGCGAGGACACGGCGGTCCGTGCCAAAGGTGTGCATGTAACGATTTGCGGAAAGCGCAAAGAGGCCAGGCGCGGTGGACCCGGATTCGAGATAAGGATGTATGCCTTCGCGCTGCAAACCGCGCACAGCGCGGTCGCGCAACTTTTCCGCTCCGACGACCATTACGATTTCGTACTTCCCTGCCGCGATTGCGGCAGCGGCATTGCGGAAGGCATCGGTTCCGGTGGCACAATAATTTTCCACGCGGGTAATCGGGCGCCCGCGCATTTTAAGCGCGTCCGAAAGCGTGATGGTTGCCTTGCCACCGCCGAACCCGGGCGAGAACGTACCCAGCCATGCTGCCTGCACGTCGTCGACACTAATGCCGGCGTCCTGGCAGGCGCCGGTACCCGCTTCCACCATCATTTCCTGCAAGCTCTGATCGAAGTTCTCGCCGAACTTGGTGCAGCTCACGCCGATCACGGCAACCTCATGGGCTAGGGAGCGCGTCATAATCCTCTTCCCGGGCAGCACTTCCAATAGTAGTGATAGAGGCCGCCCCCTTCCTTGAACTTGCGGAACATCAGGTCCACCGGCATGCCGATGCGAGCCTCGGAGGGCGCGCAATCCACTAACTCACAGTAGATGCGTCCGCCGCCGGCAAGATCCACCACTGCCATCAGCGTCGGAGGAAAGGGGGACGGATAGAGTTCATCCTGGGCGAAGGTGAAGACCGTGCCGGATCGTGCCAGAGCGATTTCGCGAAGCTGGTCTCCGCGCCGGCAACTGACGCACACCTGCGTCACGGGAAATTGCCGCGTTCCGCAGTGCGAGCACTCGCTGCCATGAAGGCGCACGTTCTGGTGCTCTTCTTTCGCGTAGAGAATGTTGCTGATCTCGAGGCCGTTGTCGGCGTGGCGGAAATGTTCGCGGGCCTTGCGATATTGCGTGTAGCTCGAATACTGTATGCGCGCGGGCTGTTTAGAGGTTGGAACATGCATCTGGTATTCGCGAATGTTTTCTGTAACTCGAAATACGAGCGCGTCAGCGCCATTGCCATGCGCCGCGACCAGGATGATGTCGCCCGGCTGCGCAGACTCGAGAGCGGCACTGAGCAGGACTAGCGGCATTGCGGAACCTGTCAAACCCACATCGTTGAACAAGATGTCTTGTATCTGGTCTTCTGCCAGCCCGAGTTTTTTCGCCAGTTGCAGATGAGAACGTTTGTCCGGCGAGGTGAGCGCGGCTTTCGAAACGCGCTGAGCAGTCAAGCCCGCCCGCTTGAGAGCGCTCTGAATGGCCGTTTGCATCGGCACGACGTAGCCGCGATCGGCGGAGAACTTCGACGCGAACGAAGTAATGAATGCGTCGCGGTCTCGGCGGACTGCATCGAGAAAGTCATCGTAAATCGTGGCCACCGAAATGAGTTCGGCGATCACATTCTGTTCGCCCACGGCAATTGCCGCGCCCGCGTCGCCAAACAGCATTTCTTCGCCGGAGCCGGGCTCGGCGTCGCGCGTGTCACCAGCGCAGACGAGCACGTTCCCGCCTTGTCTGCCTCCGAGCAACGAGAGCGCCGTCTGCAAAGCGCTGGTTGCGCCGCGCAGGGACGATCCCAGGTCCATCGTCGCGCAGGCCGCCGGGAGGTCGCAGACGGCGGCGATCAAGCTGGCGTTGAGGCGTTCAAGATGGGGAGCAGTAGTGGAGGCGAACAACAGGCCGTCAACGTGGGCACCATCCATGCCTGCGAGGCAATCCTGGGCGGCTGTCGCGGCGAGAGTTAGGGAGTCTTCATCGAAACGGATGCATCGCTTTTGTCCGCCGGGCGAAGGAATCTGCCAGGCCCGCGCGATTTCGTCGCGCGCTACCGAATACGCCGGGAGCCGTACTGCATGTCCAACGATTCCCTTCATGATTGCTTCTCGGTTTGCATAATTATTTTTTGTTCACGGCACCAGCTTTGCCAGCAAGCCGCCAGAATCAATTTCGCTACGAAGGAGGCTGAGTTCGTCCGCGCTGGGCAGCGGCGTGTCCGGCACTGAAGTCGGCACAATCAGATCAAATCCCGTATTGGCTACAACCCGCTCAACGGTTACGCCTGGATGAACAGACTGCAAACGCATGCGGAGTGTATCCGGGCAAAAGTCGAGGACTGCGAGATTCGTGACAATCAACTCGGGCCCGTGATCGTCTTCGATCCCGAACTCGCGGCGGCTGTGCGGTCCCGAACCGTAGCCGATGGCAGAAATGAAATCCACCTTGGGCACAAATACCTGCTTTGTGTGATTGCGGAAAAAGCCAACCCACCTGGGCACGCAGGGGGCAAACTCAAGACCCACCGTGCCGGGACCGCGCAACGCCGGCTTCTCCCATGTCCCGGCAAAAGCCAGATTCACATTGCCGTACCGATCGATCTGCATCCCGCTCAGGAACATGACGTCGAAGGCGCCGCCGAGTTCCAGGTCAAACAGTTCCTCTAAACCAATTCTTGCTTCGCAGTCGGCGAGACCGCAATCGTCATTTAACGAAGCCGGCAATTGCCGTAAATGCGCATTCAGCGCGCCGGTCCCACCTAAGGTAAACGACGCATTCGGAGCATGCGTAAGTTGCGCCAGGCGCAAGCCGGCAAGGACCTCCCAGCAACCGGTGCCCGCTCCCGTGAATGTTCCGTCTTTCACGCAACGGGCAATGACGGTCGCTATCAACTCGGCCTTCGCTACGGCGCCGCTAGTCAAGGCCGCTATTTGCCCGGCGCGCTCCGCAAGGGGCCGAGGCGCCTGGGCTCTGGGCCTGGCAAATTCGCTAAGATAGGCGGCAAACGTCGCCTGATCCCTGGCCGATTTGCTGTAGCGCTTCAATTCGTCGCGATCCACTTCATAGCACCCGAAGCTTGCCGTTGGCTGAGCCGCCCCGAACGCGGGAACGACGGCGTCGACCAGGATTCCGGGAACAGTCGTGGCTGCCGATGCGGCGCGAATCGCGCTGTCCTCCATCAGTTCATCGCATGTCGCAATCACATGACGGGAAGCGCGCGCCAGCAGCGGGTCCATGAAGCATGAACCTTCATGCTGAAGATTTCCGTGCGCATCCGCGCGCCGGGCATGAAGCAGCGTGAAATCCGGGCGAATTGCGGGAACGCAGACAACCGTCTCGCCGGTGAAGGGATCCGTGCTCTTTTTATATTGCGAATTCACCCGAGGGCAATCCGATGCCGCAAGCCACTTCGGCAAAACATAAAACGGAGATCCACTGGAAGCCGCTTTGAGCCCGAACGCAAGAAATGCTTCGCCGATCTCGACCACTTCGATCTGCCGCTTTTCAGCCGCGCGACGAAACGCTGGCGCCAATCCAAGTTCCTCGAAAGCCACATACGGGCTGATCACCTTCTTCACGCACCCGGCGGCGATCAGCAGATCCAGTTGAATCCCAGTCACGGCGGCAGTGACCACGGTCAGATTGCGCGCTCCACGCCGAATGAGGGCCCGGACCAAGTCCATCGGCGCGCCGTAATATGAGAGGCCGCCTATGGCGATCATGCTGCCATCCGGAATGCGCACAATGGCTTCGTCCGCGGTAACGATTTTGGAGATTCGATTGGGCACAGAAGATCGCAACTTCGAGGTCTACAGCTTCATCTCCGGTACGCTGCCAAGAATGATCAGCTTCGGTTCAGTAACCGCCTGCACGTCCTCGGCCGTAAGGCCCGGCGCCACTTCGCGCAACACAAGGCCGCCTGCCTCCACGTCAATTACCGCCATGTCGGTAACCACGGTCTTCACACATTCGAGTCCCGTCAGCGGGTAGGAGCACCGTTTGACGATCTTCGGCTCATCGTCTTTCGTCGTGTGCTCCATGCAAATGATGAGGTGTTTTGCACCGGCGGCAATATCCATCGCGCCGCCAATTCCGCCCGATCCCTTCGCTCCGGGAACTTTCCAGTTCGCGAGATCGCCTTTCTGGGAGACCTGAAGACCGCCCATCAGGCAAAAATCCAGATGTCCTCCGCGCGTCATCACGTGCGCGTCGGCCTGATTGAAAAATGCGGCACCCGGCAACAGCGTGACTGGCACCTTCATGGCGTCCACCAGATCGAGGTCCTCTTCTCCGCCGGCAGCGCGTGGCCCCATGCCGAGAATGCCGTTCTCGCTGTGGAAGTAGACGATCTGTTCTTTTGGCAGATAGTTCGAAACCAGGTTGGGAATGCCCCAACCAAGATTCACGCTTGCGCCGTCCGGCAGTTCGCGGGCGGCGCGCTGGGCGATCTGTTCGCGAGTGAGGCGTGGCTTGCTCATGTGCGCAGAGTCTTCGCTTGAACGATGCGGTCTACAAAGACCGAGGGTGTAATGATGATTTCCGGATCGAGGCTGCCAACAGGAACGACTTCGTCTGCTTCGACGATGGTTACGTGGGCCGCCGTCGCCATGATGGGATTGAAATTGCGGGCCGCTTTCCGGTAAATAAGGTTGCCGATCTCATCCGCTTTAAACGCCTTGATGAAGGCAAAATCCGCGCCCAGAGCGGTCTCCAGCACACAGCGTTTTCCCTGGAAAACCCTTTCCTCACGCCCTGCGGCGATCTCCGTACCCGCACCAACCGGACTGTAGAAGGCGCAAATGCCGGCTCCCCGCGCTCGCATGCGCTCGCAGAGAATGCCTTGCGCAACCAGTTCAACCGTAACTTCTTTTGCGGCGAACTGATCCTGGAAGTAATTCGACCGCGGACCGGGAAACGACGCGATCACGTGTTTGACCTGCTTATTCTTGAACAGCAGACCGAGTTCGCCGTCGCCCGTTCCGCAATTGTTGCTGATTGCGGTCAGGTTCTTTGTGCCCTTCCGGGCCAGGGCCTGAATCAGATTGTTGGGGAACCCCGCCCCGCCAAAGCCGCCAAACATGATGGTTGCGCCATCCGGAACATCCGCAATCACCTCGTCAACGGTAGGATAGATTTTTCTCTTCACCGGGTCCTTCACAGTTCTTTCTCGTAGCCTCTCGTCCACTTTCCGTCCGTGACCTGGTAGCGCGTCGCCACCTCAATCAGCACACCATGCGCCTTCTTGGGCGGCACGAACGTCCACTTAAGCCAGGGAAGGTGTCCCGGCCCTGAAACTTCTTTGCTGGTCAGCGGGACGCCGGCCTTGTCGAGATCCTCGACAGTCTGCTTGATGTCATCGGAGGTGAACGCGATGTGATGCACCCGCTCGCCGTATTTTTCCAGCAGTTTCACGTCATACGGATTTTCGCTTTCGAAAAACTGCAATGCACATCCGCTGGGGTTAACGAACGTCGCCCAGCGCATTTTGTATCCGCCTTCAACTCCCTCGTCCCACACGACCTGTTTTGCCTGTTCCGGATCAAGCACCTGCAACATCTGCTGATAGTCCGCCACCGCCTCGTCGAGGTTCTTTACCAGAAAAGAGACGTGGTCGAATTTCACATGAGGCATAGGAATAAATCCTCCAAATAAACTTGCGCCCGCCACTAGCCGACGACATTGATGAACTCGAGGCCGCCGTGAATCTGCAACACTTCGCCGGTAATAAAGTCGGACGCGGGCGAGGCAAAAAACAGGATCGCATTCGCCACATCTTCCGGCGTTCCAATCCGGCCAATCGGAATCCGCTTGATAATCTGGTCGCGCACGTCCGCGGGAATCCCCAGAGCCGCGGCGTCTTTCGCATCGCCACGCGCCGCTGTCATGCGGGTATCAATAATCCCAGGCGCAACCGCGTTGCAGTTGATCATGAACGGCGCCCACTCGCGCGCCACCGCCTTTGTCATGCCCACAAGCGCGGCCTTGGCCGTCGCGTAATTCACGTTGCCCACGGCTCCATGAATACCCGCGATCGACGACACATTCACAATCTTGCGGTGCATGCGCCGCCCTGCCTTCAGGTCGTTCTTGCCCGCGTCGCGCATATAAGGCGACGCAGCACGAATGCAGTTAAACGATCCGCGAACAATTACATCGAGAACCAGCGTGAACTGCTCATCCGTCATGCGCTGCAGCATCGCATCGCGCGTGATGCCGGCATTGTTGACGAGCACGTCCAGCCGCCCCCAGGCTTTCATTGCGGCGTCGACCAGGGATTGCGCGGTTTCTGGTTTGGCAACGCTGCCCAAAACTACGGCGGCTTCCACGCCACTCTTGCGCACTTCCTCCGCTGCTTCCTGCGCCGGGCCGTCGTCGATGTCATTGATGACAACGTGCGCGCCCGCCTGAGCGAGGTGCGTGGCGGTCGCACGACCGATGCCCCGTCCCGAGCCCGTAACGATCGCGACTTTGCCTGCAAGGGACTTTCCGTCCGGCAAGAGCATGCCCCCTTAGAAGCAGCGCGGCAGACCCAGCCGCTCGCCGATGATGTTCAGAATCATTTCGTCGCTCACCGGACCAACGCGGTGCAGCCGGCAGTCGCGCCAGTAGCGCTGCATGTCATACTCGCGGCTGTAGCCGTAGCCGCCGAGAATCTGCATGCCCGAGTCCGTTACCTCGGTGGCGTGATTGGCGGAAACGAGCTTGGCCATGTTGGCTTCAATGGCGCAGTCGCGACCCAGCGACTGCAAATACGCAGCTTTATAAGTAATGAGCCGGCTCAGTTCGACCTTGGTGTACATCCAGGCGAGGCGGTGCTGCACGGCCTGCATCTGTGCCAGCGGTTTGCCGAAGGCGCGCCGCTGCTTCGCGTATGCGAATGCATCGTCGTAAGCAGCCTGCGATTCGCCGAGCGTAAGGGCCGCGGTCAGGATGCGTTCGTTATTCAACATTGCGAGCAGTCCGTAAAAGCCCTTGTCCTTTTCCCCCAACATGCGGCTTTTCGGAGCTTTGACATTGTCATAGAAGACTTCGAACGATTGGGTGGCGCGAATGCCGACCTTCTCCAGCTTGCGGAGTCGGATTCCGGGCGTTTCGCGATCGAGCAGAAAAACGGAAATTCCATCCGCACGTTTCTTGACGTTCTGATTGGTGCGTGCGACCACCGTGATGTAATCGGAGACGTGGGCTGCCGTGGTCCAGACTTTCTGCCCATTGATCAGATAGTGATCATCCTGCTCGACCGCCGTCGTCTTCATTGCGCCCAGCACGTCAGTGCCGCCATCCGGCTCGGTCAGCGAAAATGCGAATTTGATTTCGCCGCGAGCAAGCCGCGGCAGTAGTTCCCGCTTCTGCTCTTCAGTCCCCATAGTTTCCAGCAGGTGGCCGCCGAAACAACTCGACATGAAAAAAGTGAGACCAATCGCTCCGCTACGGCGAGCCAGTTCCTCCGTAACAATGGTCATGTCGAGCACGTCGCCGCCCGCCCCGCCGTAGGCCTCGCCGATGGGAATTCCGAGAAACCCGCCTTCGCCGAGCGCTTTCCACACCCGCTCGGGAAATTCCTCCTTCTCATCGGTTTCGCGCGCATACTCGGGGGGGCACTCACGCTCGACGAGGGTGCGGATATTGGCCCGCAAAAATTCTTTCTCTTTGCTTAGATCAAAACTGATGCCCATAGCGCCAGCGCGATCCGCCATCGCGTCGACCGTATTTACCGTTGACATTCTGTTCTCCTGAATTCTTTTGCTATCGTTGTTTGATCCCGCTCATGATGAACGCGATGAAAGTTTTTTTGACGCCATCGAGGCTTGGGGCGCGCGTTCCCGGATACCAGCGATAAATCCAGTTCGTCATCCCCAGGATTGCGTCGGTGAGAAGGATTGGGTCGGCATCTACAAACTGCCCCACCTTCTGCCCGTCGCGGATCGCGTCCACAAACATCTTCTGGTACTTGACCATCTCTTCCTGAATGCGCTTCTGCCGCTTGCCGCTTAGCGTGTCGAACTCGTGCAGAAACAGGCCCACGTAAGTCTGGTTCTGGATGATGTGCTCGATCTGCGCTTCGACCGCTTTTTCCAGCCGCTCGGTCGGGTCTGCAACTCCGTCAATTGCCTTCGAAGCATGGTCCACGCCCTTGACGATAATGCCGAGCAACAGTTCATAGAGCAGATCTTCTTTCGAGCGGATGTAGTAATAAAGCGACCCCTTGAGCATGCCCACTTTACGGGCGACATCTTCGATCGTGGTTGCGTGATAGCCCTTTTCGTAGAACAGTTCGGCCGCGCAAGCCAGAATCTCGTCCATGCGTGCCGACGGTTTCGTTCGAGTCACACTTGTTGTCACTGGTACCTCCTTGAAACAAGCTACAAGACTCTCGACTTAGATACGAGCACCAAGCTGGTTACCGCCGGTCACCGCGTCCAGAATGGTTCCTGGCCGCTCGGCGTCGCCCACCCGGTATGTCGGAATCGGAAAACCCTCCTCATCACAAAATGACAGGTCATCATTCGGCCGGTACCCAAGAGCAATAACCGCCGAATCACACGAATACGTCGCTTCGTCTCCGTTCGGATCGGAATAGACAACTCCATCTCCTTCGATCCGCATCACCTTGCAACGGGTCAAAAGCGGCACCTTGGACTTCTTGAGTTCGTAGTACATCCACCGGCGCGTAATCGCCTCAATGTTCATCCCGATGTGGGCCATCATCTCAAGAATCGCGACCTCGTGACCGCGATGAAGCAGCCACTCAGCCAACTCGCATCCCGTTCCTCCACCTCCAATAATCGCGACCCGTTGGCCAACCGTCGTTCTCCCCATCATGACGTCTTCTGCGATCTTCACGTGCGGCAAGCGAACTCCAACGATGGGCGGAAGCGAGGGATAACTTCCAGTAGCATTCACGATGAGATCAGGCTTCAGATCGAGAACCGCGGCCTGGTCTAACTCGCGCCCTGTCTGAATCTCGACTCCTAGTTTGTGAACCTGGCCCGACAGATAGTCGACGAAGTTCAGGATCTCGCCCTTCGATGGCGCGGCCGCGGACACATGCAGTTTGCCGCCCAGCTTCTCGCACTTCTCGACCAGCGTTACTTTGTGGCCCCGAGCGGCGGACACTCTAGCGGCTTCCAGGCCCGCGGGGCCGGCGCCAATGACGAGCACGCGGTGAGGATGGTGAGTGCGCGTAATCTTTAATTCGCCCTCGCGCCCGAGCCCGGCATTCACCGTGCACTTAGCCTCCTGCGCTCGCGAGACTAAGTCAACACACGCATTGCACGATATGCAGGGCCGAATGTCGTCGGGTCTGTTTTCTTGCAGCTTCACCACCCAATCGGAATCGGCAATCAGCGCGCGGCCAAGGGCAACCATATCGGCCTTGCCGTCAACCAGCGCCTGTTCTGCCACCTTCACGGAATGGATGCGGCCCACCGCGATTACAGGCACTTTGACTGCAGATCTGATCGCTCCCGCATCATCCAGCAGATACCCTTGAGGGATAAACATCGGCGCCATGATGTAACGCAGAGTCTGCCAGTTCCCCGCCGAAACGCTGATCGAACAAACCCCCGCATCCGCCAGCCTGCTGGAGATCTTCGTGGTATCGGCCAGCGTCAAGCCGCCCGGATAATATTCATTGCCCGAGAGACGAAACTGGATGGGAAAGTCCTCTCCGCAAGTCTGGCGGATCCCGCGAATGATCTCGAGCGAAAAACGCAACCGGCGATCGAAGTCCCCACCGAATTCGTCGTCGCGTTTATTGGATAAGGGAGAGAGGAACTCGCACATCAGGTAGCCGTGCGCGCCATGTAACTCGACAAAGTCGAAGCCCGCTTTCTGGACGCGTAGCGCAGCACTGACGAACTCGCCGATTACATACTCAATGTCACTCTTAGTAAGAACGCGCGGAGCGGGGCCGCGTTCGGAAATTGAAATTGCACTGGGAGCGACGGGCTTACCCAAGGTCGTCTGACGGCCCATATGGTTCAGTTGCAAGCCAACGACGGAACCGTAACCCTTAACGACCTCGGCCAGACGCGCCAGGCCGGGCACATGAAAGTCGGCGTGCAATTGCAACTCGGGCCCAACCCCAAGCACGTCCGGATCGATAATGCAGTTCTCGACCACGATCATGCCCACGCCGCTCTGGGCCCGGGCACGATAGTATTCGACAACCCGCTCCGTAACCGTTCCATCCTCGTTGGCGTAGCCCATTCCCATGGGCGGCATCACGACGCGGTTCTTCACCCGTAACTTGCCCTTTGCCAGCGTGATCGGTTCGAGCAACTTCAAAAGCTTTCCCTCGTTTCAGTACTCGGCAGCAGCATCACCGCCGCAACATGCCTTCCACGTCGATTCGTCCCCGCAATGTCTCTAACTCGTCGTCCGTCGGCGCGGCGGTCGTCGGAACGTTAGCGGGAACGATCACTTCAAAACCCGTGTTCTCGATCACCTGCTCCACGGTCACGCCGGGGTGCAGGCTCTTCAGGCGCATCCTCTTGCTCGTTTCGTCAAAATCGAAAACGCAAAGTGGAGTAACACAGTACACCGGCCCGTTGCCGGGAATCCCTAACTTGCTGCGTCCGTCCGCTCCGCCTTCACCCCAGCCAACGGTGGAGATGAAGTCGCACTTATCGACAAAGATGCGCTTGTCATGCGATTGCACAAATAAGTAGTAGCGGTCCACATAGTGAGCCATCGAGAGCGTGCCGACCGCCCCCGGCCCGCGAAACTGCAAGTGCTTATAGTCTTTTCCGACGCCGATTAGATTTGAGTTGCCGAACTTATCAATCTGCAACGCGCCCACGACGAATGTGTCAGAAACCAGTCGCGGGTCTTCCTGAAAATCATCGTGCAAAACGTAGCCCTCTGCCCATTTTGTCGGGCGATTGTCATAGACCGTATAAAAAGGCTCCATGCGCGGCTCTTTCAACAAACTCGTGAAGGTCATGACGACATAAAGCCGCACATTAGGGCAGCGCAACAGGTGCGCCAAAAGAATTCCCGCCCTCGGCACATGCAGGCCCGCACCCACAGCCACCCGCTCGCCATCGCGCACTTGGTGCGAGATAAAGCTGGCCATGAGTTCTTTGACCGTGAAGTTCGGCTCTGGGGTCATGATCTTCGTTCCACCATCAGTACTCGTGCAACTGCAATAGCCGCTTGATGCCCACTACCTCGAGGTAATCTTCGTAAGTCGGCGGATCAAGAATGTATTTTTTCAAATACTGCTCAAAGGGCTTGCGATCTCCACTCTTGGCGTAAGCATTCCCCGCCGCGACATACTCGCGGATATGATCGCTATCCTCAATGTAATAACCCGGCCCCGCAAACGGATGCGAGCCGTAAGGCGCGCGCACAACCGCATCCACACCAACTAACGAAGTGGCCAGCGGATTCTTGCGAATCTCCTCGTTCGGCACAATGCGTTCCACTTGGGCAATCGTCTTGTCCGCTGCGCGCCACATCGCGCGATCGCCAAATCCTGTACTCACGTGCTGCACGTTGCCATAAGCGTCCGACTGTGCCGCATAAATCAAGGCAATCGCCGGCTTGATCGCCGGGATCGCCAGCATGGGCTCGCCGCTGACGGGATCGTTGTAGACCTTGATCTCCGGATTGATCTGCGGAAACGACGTGCCGATGCCCGCCTTCCATGGCGTCGAGGGCAGTCGCTGCGCGGCGGCCCGAAGCGCGCAATAGAACATTCCCTCATCGCACTCAAAGATGTCCAACTCGCCGCGCTGTGCCGCCACGCGGAAGAAAGGCGCCACCGGGCAGTAGTGCTCCCCGCCCATGTAAGTCGTCACCAGCTTCTTCACGCATCCAGCCGCAATCAGAAGGTCGAGATCCAACCCGCCAGAGGCGGCGCCAACCACCGTAAGATTCTTCACGCCACGCCGAATAATCTGGCGCACCAACGCCATGGGATGGCTTGAGTTGATGAAGCCCCCAATAGCGATCGTCATCCCGTCGCGCACAGTCGCAGCCGCAGCGTCGAGATCAATGACCAGCGATTTGCGTTCAGAGGCCAGCATGACTAGTCGTGCCAGGATTCCTTGAACTCGGGAATACGCGTGCCGAGAATTTGTTCCACACACGTCAATGCCGCGCGGGACGCCCGATCCACGCCGATTCCGCGTGAACGGAACGTTTCGGAAGCGAACCAGAGCCCTTCCACGCTGGGCGCCGTGTAGTCGGGCCGATATATTCCCACCAAGGCGGGTTTTTGAAATACCCCGAATGCCGGCTGCTGCACGACGTGCCGCCGTTTCCAGATAATGTTTTTTGCCGTAAACGTAGTCGGATAAAACGCGGCTAGATCCTTGTCGATCAAGTTGAACTTATTCTCGATCCATTCGCGATCACGCGCGCCCTGATACGCAAACCCGCAATTGAACAGGTGTTTGCCCGGCGGCGCCACCGAAGGATCGTATCCCGTCGCGAGGAACGCCCAGCCCGGCAAATTGCTGTGCGCCGACTCGTACCAGATCGCCAGTTCCGTCGGATCGAGCCCTGTGTACATCGGCTCGTTCGTCGCGATGTAATATCCCAGCCAGCAAATTTTGTATTTCGGGTCCGCCAGCGTTTGTATTTGCGTCACGTACCAGTCCGGCAGTTGCTTTGCCGGAACCACGTCGAGCACATTCCACACCGGCAGAGTTGAGATCACGGCGTCGGCTTCGACGACCTCCCAGTTGAAACCCTCCGTCGCCATCGCGCGCGGACCTTTCTCGAACGCGACTCCCTTAACTTTTCCGTTCTCGATGATGACCTTCTGCGCGGCCGTCTCAGTCCAGAGCTCGCCGCCAAACCTCTTCATCGCGCCGGCCAACTTGTCGAAGATGCCGTGCCAGCCTCCCTCCGGCCAGCACGAATAGCCCGCAACTCGCCGCTCCATGTAGTGCATCTTGCGCGTATAAAGATTGTCGCTGGCCGAGTGGTCCCACCATTTTTCCGTCAGGCACTCCGCCACCGCGATGTATTCAAAAAGCGCGATCACACCTTCGCTGGTCGTGTACTGGAGAATCCAGTCCCGCAGCGGGCGGCTGTCCCATTTATCGAGTTCCTTCCAGTCCGTGTCGCAAAGAATCTTGATGACCTTCTTCAGTTCGCTCTTATCCGTGTTATAGAGCGCCTGGATGCTCTGCCAGCGCCCATCCACCCACACCGGCATGCCCTTGCTGGTCAGGCCGTGTTTCAACTCGTCACCAAGATAGCTGATGATTTTCGTGATTCCGGAACCGCCATCTTCCAGCAAGTGCCCGCCAAGGCTGAGCCGGTATCCCTCAAACGGCACGGCCATGGCGCGTCCGCCCAGGTATTTGTCGCGATCCATCACGAGCACTTTCTTACCTTGTTTGGCGAGAAGCGCGCCCGCCGTCAATCCCGCGGAACCCGCTCCCAACACTACTACGTCGTATTTGGCCACCGTAATCTCCTCATCCCTTTCGCTGATAGTCGCTAATGTCGCTTCGTTCTTATTCGCGAAACCCCAAGTGCGTCTCCGCAATCAAGCTTCGGTGCAACTGGTTCTGGCCCTCCACAATCTGAAAAACTTTGGCATCGCGAAAATAACGGCTCACCGGCGATTCCCCCGAGCAGCCATACGCGCCGTGGATTTGCACGGCGTGCGTCGCCGCCATGAACGCCGCATCGGAGGCCATCATCTTGGCAATGCTCGCTTCCTTGCGCGCCTGCACCGCCCCCTGGCTCTTCAGCCATGCCAGCCGGTACGTCGCTGCCCGCGCGCCTTCGATTCCCGTGATCATGTCCGTGATCATCGACTGCACCAATTGAAAGCGTCCAATCGGTTGCTTGAAGACAATGCGCTCTTGAGCGTACTTGGTGGCCGCATCCAGGCAAGCCTGGGCGAGGCCGAGAGCGCGCGCCGCAACCCCCAACCTCCCGTTCTCAACCGCGCTCATGGCAACTTTTAAACCTTCCCCTTCGGCGCCCACTCGATTTTTTCCCGGCACAACACATTCATCCAGAAAAACATCTCCGGTAGAAAGCGGCCGAAAGCCCAGCTTGTTTTTGTATGGCTTGAATCGCAGGCCCGGCGTATCGCGATCGATCAGAAACGCGCAGATGTTCTTGCGCGGATTCGCGCGGTCGAGCGTGGCAAACGTCAGGATCCAATCGGCAACCTCAAGGAAGCTAATCCAGGCTTTGCTGCCGCTCAGGACATAGCGGTCGCCATCCTTGCGCGCCACCGTTTCCATCGACGCGACGTCGGTCCCCGAGTGCGGCTCCGTCAAACCGGTCGCGGCAAAGCCCTTTCCCTCGGCCAAAGGCTTAAGGTATTTTTCCTTCTGCTCTTCCGTCCCAAATCTCAGGATTGACGAACCCGCCAGTCCGCTCGGGAAAGACAGCGCGCATCCCACCGCATGACATACCTTGGAGATTTCTTCCAGAATGATGGTGAAGCTGATGAAGTCAAGTTCGGAGCCGCCATACTTCGCAGGAATGACTCCGCCCATGAATCCGAGCGCGGCCGCCTTCTGCACGATCTCTTTCGGAAACCGTTCCGCTGCGTCGTACTCCGCCACGTAAGGAGCAATCTCCTGGTTGGCGAAGGCGCGCGCCGTTTTCCGGATTTGTTCCTGTTCTTCGGTCCAGCTGAAATCCACGAGTGGGCAACCCCTTGCACCCTGCCAAACAAATTCATATACCAAACAATCGTTTGGTTTGCGCGAGTCAGTCTATACAAATTCGACCCCGGCGTCAAAGGGAAAATGCGCCGCTCTTAGCCCGCTTGACGCAGGCGGAAACTGCGGATGTCCAGCACCGATCCTTCGCGTTCTTCATTCCATACAGGCTCCACTTCGGCTCCTATTTGCGCCTTTTGGCCGGGCACCAGGTCCAACAGGTGAGGCAGGCAGGTGTCGGCTCCGCGCAAGCGAACCAGAGCGTACACCACACCAGGTGTCTCGCCCCCGGGCATACTGGCAAAGCTCTCCACCACGCCTCGCGGCCCGACCGTCACAAACTCGCGAATTGGCTTCCAGCAGCGTCCGCAAAAGGAAAGCGGCGGCACGGTCTTCCGTCCACACGCGTCACACTCGCTCGCATAGAACACACAATCCTTCAAGCCCGTCAAAAATCGGCTGACCGCCGGGCCCGCCACGTACGAATATGGGATCTGGATTTTTTGCTCGACGATTGGATCCACCGAATTTGAATTCGCGCTCATGCCCCTCTCAGTCCACCAGTTCAAAACACTCGATGTCGCGCATGTTCCCTTTGCGGTTCGCCCGGATTCGCGCCTTCACACGCCGGCCCACTTTCAGCTTGGCATCGTCGGTCTCATCCACAAAGTGATACATCGCAGTCGAAGCCCCATCCAGCCGAATAATTCCCATCCCATAGGGCACGGGACGCCGCTCTCCGGTCATGGGATCAATGAAAGGCAATCGCACCACCGTCGCCCCAACCAGCACGCCCTCGTCGCTCACCGGGACCCATTCGCCCGTTTCCACGAAGCAGATCCCGCACACCGGCCGCGGCGGAATATACACGCGCTCGCATTCCGGACACCGTATGCCGAACAAGCGCCCATGGTCCTTCAACTCCTGAAAAAAACGGCTCGCATACGCGCCCAAAGCGTAGCGGTACTCCATCTTCATCAGGAACGGCACTCGAATTACCTCGTCCGTCTTTGCCACGAACTGCTCCTTACCTCGCGCTCAGGAGGTTACGCTCAAAAGCTTGCGCTCAAAATCATTGCATCGGTCCACGCGTTCCCGCCGTAACCCGTCGCCAGTGCCGTTTTCACATTCGGAACCTGATGCTCGCCCGCCTTGCCCATCACCTGCAACGCCGCTTCGGCCACCCGGATCATCGCCGTCGCTCCGATCGGGTTGGTGCAAAGCACTCCGCCCGAGGGGTTCACCGGCAACTCGCCGCCCATCAGCGTGACGCCCTCATCAATCAACTTCCCCGCTTCGCCCGGCTCGCAAAAACCCAGGTTCTGATACATAGCGAGTTCGGCCCAGCTCGCCACCTCATATATCTCCGCCACATCCAGTTCCTTCCGCGGATTCGTAATGCCAACCATTTTGTATAGCCGGCGCGAAGCGGCCGTCTGACTGCGCATCACCGCCAGCCGTTTTGGACTGTCGCCCATGTACTGTTGCTCGTGCGCCGTAGTAACAGCTCGAATCCACGCGGGCCTCGCACAACGCTTCTTCGCCAGATGGTCCGCCGTCAGCACCACCGCAACCGCCCCGTCCGACTGCGGACACATGTCCAGTTTTCGCACCGGCCACGAAAGCAGTTCGGACTTCATAACATCTTCCACTTTAAGGTCGGGCATTTGCAGATGGGCATTCACATTGCGGGCGCCGTTGTGCCGCGCCTTCACCGCAACCTTGGCCGCATGCTCATCGGTTACTCCGCCTTCCGCGATGAACGTACTCGCCATGAGCGCAAAATTGCCGACCGCCCCCGCCATCATGGTGCGCTCCCAAACCGGATCGCCCACAGTTGTAATCGCCGTTTGCGTATGCCCGTCCGACTGCTTTTCGAATCCAATCGCAAGCACCGTGTCATAGATTCCCGCCGCAATGTAATAGTAAGAAGCGGCGATCGTCGTCGTTCCCACGGTCCCGCCGGTGTTGAACTTCACACTCGGCTTCAGGTAGCCTCCCCATCCCTCCACCGCCCAGTGCTCGGGAAACATGAAACCTTCGAACGGCTCCATATTGCCGATCATGATGGCGTCGATCTCGTCGAGCTGGACCTCAGCATCAATCAGCGCGCGCGTCACCGCCTCATTCACCAACTCGCGGATATTCACGTCCGTGCGCTTGGCCGCGTGCTTGGTCTGTCCCGTTCCGATGATGGCAACTTTCTGTGGCATGATCAGTTCCCGGAATTCCCGCGCAGCACTACGACCGTGTGCCCTTGCCCGCAGATACCATCCGCGGCATGCGCCAGCGCCGTCCGCGCGCCCGCCACTTGATGTTCGCCCGCCTGTCCGCTCACTTGCAGATAAGCCTCCGCCAGCCGAGTCAAGCCGGCCACCGAAGTTGGATTGCCGGTGATCGCTCCCCCCGATGGATTCACAGCGATTCCCTCACCTTTCGCCGATTGCCGAATCCATGCCCGCGGATCGCCATCGAACAACTGCAAAGCATCCGCGTACATCGGCTCCTCAAATGCGCAACGCGCGGAGATCTCGGCAACATCCAACTCTTTTGCTGGATTCCGAATTCCAGCCGCTTTGTACGCCTTCGCAGCCGCCAGTTCGAGCGCCCTCGCCTCCGCCAAATCGCGCTCGGTCCAGTATGCATCCGTGCAGTTCCCCGTGCCCGTTATCCACACCGCTCGCTTGCCGAAAGCGCTGGCTCTTTCCGCGCTGGCCAGCAACACCGCACAAGCCCCATCCGAACTGGGGCTCACCATCATTTCGCGCAACGGCCCCGCCATTTGTGGCGATTCCAGAATCTGCTTAGTCGTGAAGTCCCCCGCCCGTTGCGCCAGAGGATTTTTCTTCGCGTCAAGGTGCCGCCGCCGCGACAACTCCGCCATGTTCTCTTCCGTCACGCCGCTTACATGCAGATATCGCTCCGCCTGCAAACCGGAAGAAATCGCATCGTGCAGACCCAGCGGCCGCTGCGTAAACGGATCAAACATCGAAACCGTAACCGCCGGCCGCCGGCTCTCCGACTCTTTCGCGTGAGCGGTGATCAGCGTGTACTCAAAACTGCCCGACAAAATGCGTGCCGCGCCATAAAGCGCAGCCTGCAAGCCATCCGCCGCCACCTTGGCCTCGGACTTGAGATATCCCCCCACCACTTCGTTCACCGACATCGAAGAGATGGTCTTGCCGTCAAACATGTCCTGCGAGGCCGTGATCTGGCTGTGAATGTCGGCCATCTTCACGCCCGTCTCGCGCAGCAACTTCGCCACGACTTCGTAGACCAACTCGTTGTAGGCCAGGTGATCCTTGGCGGCCTCGTAACAAGTCTGCGCCACGCCCACAATCGCGACTCCGCTCGTCATTGTCCCTTCCAGTTGGCCTTGCGCTTTTCGACAAAGGCGGAGATTCCTTCGCGCGCGTCGGCGCTCAGCACCGCGCGTAGACAGTCTTCTTTCTCTTCCTTCAATCCTTCCTCGCGATTCGCTCCCCACGTCTTGCGCAAGCACTGCTTGGCCAGCGAGGCCGCAACCGGCGCCTGCGCTGCCAGCAACTGCGCGAATTCCTGTGCAGCCACAAACGTCTTGCCCTCTTCGCACGCACGATGAATCAACCCGATGCGCTCAGCTTCGTCGGCTCCCATTTTGCCGCCCGTCAAAATAATTTCGGACGCTTTCCCGTATCCCACCACGCGCGGCAATCGCAACGTGCCGCCGCCGCCGGGGATAATGCCAAGCGAAATCTCCGGCAGCCCAATCAGCCACTTCCCGCGCGACATGAAACGGAAATCGCAGCACAGCGAGAATTCGCATCCGCCCCCAAGAGCATGTCCCTCGATCACTGCAACCGTCGGCTTCTTCAGATCCTCCACGCGGTTGAGCGCCTTGTGTACGGTCGAGATCCGGTTCTCAATCCACTCTTCCTCAAAGCGGTACGTGGTCATCTCCTTAATATCGGCGCCCGCGATAAACACCTTCGGGTTTCGGCTTGCGAAGACAATCGCCCTCGTATCCCCATCGCCGTCGAGTTCGTCGCATAACGTATGCAGCTCCGGATACAGGTCCTTGTCCAGCGTGTTCATCGGCGGTTTGTCGATGATCACAGTGGTCACATGTTGCGACCGCTCGAGCTTAAAGAACTTGTATGCCATCTCTCTTCGCCTTCGCGGACTTCGCGGCTTTCTTCCCCGTCTCTGGCTCTGACTGATCCCACTTGAAAATCTTAGCCGCCGTATCGTGCAGCAAAGCTTGCTTCGCCTCCGGTTTCAGGTTGAGCGCATCGATCTGCTGCAAACTTTCCTTATGGAGGATGAGCGGATAGTCCGTGCCCCACACCACTTTTCCCTTGCCCCGGCTGTTCAGGAAGTGCACCAGCTTTTTGTCCCAGTACTTCGGCGCGTGCCCGCTGCAACAGATGTACACATTCGGGTGTTTCCACGCCATCGCGATCAACTCCTCCACCCACGGCCAGCCCGTGTGCCCGCCGATCAGCTTGAGCTCCGGAAAATAAAGCGCAATGTCGTCCAGCAGAATCGGCTTTCCGCACGCGCTCGGCATGAATTCCGCCGAGTGCCCAACCTGGAAAACAACGGGAATATCCAGCTCCGCGCATTTCGCATAGAACGGAAACCACTCCGCGGCGTTGATCGGCAGCCCGAAACCGAACGGGTGCACATGCGCCCCCTGAAAATTGAACTCCTTTACGGCCCGCTCCAGGTCGCGCACGCCCTGCATGCGATCAAACGGATTGATCCCAAAGAACCCGATCACGCGGTCCGGGGCCTCGGCACACACTTTCGCAATATCCTGATATTGAAAATCCCCCCCCATCTTGTTTTTTCTGTAAAACGCCTGTTTCAGCGCCGGGATGCACACTTTCTCCACGCCCAGCTCGTCCATCTGCTTGACGAAATCTTTCACGCTGTAGCCCACCATGTGGTGAGTGCGGCCCCACTGCGTGCCCATCATGAAGTGCACCTCTTCGTTGTCAATGAACAGGTGCTTGATTCCTTCAGGAGTGAACGGATTGCACCAAACGTCAATTGCGCCCTTCATGATCGGCCCATCCTTTTATTCTCCGGACTCGTTTTATTGTCCGGATCGTTCTCTTCCACTAATTCGATCGGAACCCCGCACGTATCCGCCGGGTCCAGAAACGCGATTCGCCGGCCGTGCAGTCCCGGCCGCGGCACCGTGTCCCGCAATCGGAAACCGGCCTGCTGCGCTTCGGCCAGCGCGGAGTCGAGATTCTCCACCTCAAATGACAAGTGGTGAACTCCCTCGCCTTGCGCGTCCAGCAGCCTTCCCACTTTCGAGTCCGGCTGGCGCGTACTCAGAAACTCAAGGTGCGCGCCACCCACTTCCACCACCGCAACATCGGCGCCGGATTGCTCAAGATGCTCGCGCTCCACCAGTTTTCCGCCCAGCGACTGGAACTTCCGGACGGCCTTCTCCAGGTCGCGGACCAGGATAGCGATATGATTGAACTTTCCCAGTTCCGGGAACTTGCTGGTTGCACTCATGCGCGAGTAAAAACAAACGCTCGTTTGGTCTTACACCAAAAACCGCCATACCGTCAAACGGATTCTTCTCTTTTCCAAAAAACGAACGCTGTCGCGCTTGAATTCTTCCGCGCAGCACGGTACCCTTCCCGTCGCCGGTTCGGTGCGGATTTTCTTCGGTTGACAACTCCACATAAGGCCTTCTATTGTACGGAGGGACCAAACCAAACAAACGTTTGGTCCCATACTGGAATCCCTCATGCTTCATCTCGTCGTCTGCCTCAAACAGATCCTCGATCCCGAAATCCCCCCCGCCGACTTCAAGCTCGATCCCTCCGCCCAGCGAGCCGCCCCGACCGCCTCCCTCGTCGCCAGCATCTTTGACGAAAATGCCCTCGAAATCGCCCTCCAACTGCGCGAGAAAGTCGGCGACGCCAGGATCACCGCCATTTCTCTTGGCCCTCCCTCCGCCGTTGACGTCCTTCGCAAGGCCCTTTCCATGCGTGCCGATGACGCGATCCTGATTCGCGAGGAAGATTTCCCCGGCATTGACGCCCATGGCTGCGCGCGCGTTTTGGCGGCTGCCATTCGCAAGCTCCCTCCCGCCGACCTGATATTGTGCGGCCGCGAGACCGGCGATTGGCACGGCGGCCTCGTGGCCGCTTTCCTCGCCGCCGAGTTCGACCGTCCTTACACTAATTTCGTCGCCGGCATTACCAAAGAAGGCGACCATTTCCACCTGCGCCGCCAGACCGAAGATGGCTGGGAGATCGTTCGCTCCGCGGCCCCCGCCGTCATCACCGTCACCAACGACGACCACAATCTCCCTCGTATTCCCAAAGTTAAGGACAACATGATGGCGTTCCGCAAACAAATCCCGGCCTGGACGGCGAGCGACCTCGGACTGGTCCCGGCCAGCGTTGCCGGACCAAACTCAAAGCTGGAACAGTCTCGCCTCTACGTCCCGGTCGTCGATCGCAAATGCGAGATCATAACTGGCGATAACGCCGAAGCAAAAGCCCGCCAACTGGTCGAACGCCTCGCGGCATTGCAGGTAATCTGATGCGGAACGTACTTGCCATCCTCATTCCCGCCGGCGCTTTCAGCCGCACTGAAGCGGAAACTATTACCGCAGGCAAAAGTCTCGCCGCACAACTCGGTGCCGATCTGTCCGTCGGAATACTCGGTCCCTCGGATGACTCGTTCGCTCGCGAATGTTTCGCCTTCGGCGCAAAGTCTCTCACCCGCGTAGAAGGGCTCGCTGCCTACCAGAGTGAAGCGTACTCCGCCGCCGCTCAGCAGATCGCCGCGAGCGTGGCTGCCGATGTCATTCTCTTCCCCAGCACCACCTACGGCCTTGAGATCGCCCCGGGCGTCGGCTATCGCCTCGGCGCAGCCGTAATTCTCGATTGTGTAGGCTTGATCGGTGATTCATCGGGTAATCTCACCATCACCAAGCCCGTCTATGGCGGCAAGGCAAATTCCGAACTCATCGCGCGCCAAGGTCCCGTTGTCATCGCCATGAGAATGCGTTCGGTTGCACCCGGCGAAAAGCAGGATGGCGCGACGGGCGAAATCAATACGATCCCAGCCCCGGCGCTTAGCCCAAGAACGCAGATCCTTGAGCACACGACAGAAGACACCGGCAGCGGTCCCAAACTCGAAGACGCCCGCGTCATCATCAGCGGCGGACGCGGCCTTGGCAACAAAGAAAACTTTGTTCATCTGGAGGAACTGGCGCGCCTGCTGGGGGGCTCGGTCGGCGCTTCTCGCGCGGCCTGCGACCAGGGCTGGGTCCCGGCCACTTTGCAAATCGGTCAAACCGGTAAGAAAGTCGCCCCGGACCTGTACCTGGCCGTCGGTATTTCCGGCGCCAGCCAGCATCTGGTCGGCATCGCAGGCGCTCGTCACATCGTCGCCATTAACAAAGATGCGAAGGCGCCCATTTTTCAGGTTGCCGCTCTCGGTGTAGTCGACGAATGGCAAGCCTTGCTTCCCAAACTCGTAGTCGCTTTAACAGAACATAAAGCCAGGAATTCCTGACGGATTTTCATGACGCCTACACGCGAGGTCTTCTTCAATATTCGGCACGTCTGGGTGATGTACGCCCTCTTCGCCGTGACTCTCGCGATTTTCTCTTATGGTTTTTGCCGCCATTGGCAGCGGTGGTCGCGCGGCCTTCCCGCCTCCCGCACCGACCGCCCCTGGCAACGGTTGCAAGGCTTGTTGCGCCAGACTGCCGCTCACGACCGTCTCCTCAAGCGCTATCGCGCCGCCGGATTCTTTCATCTCCTCTTTTTCTGGGGAATGGTCATCCTCACCGCCGGCACCACCGTCGTCTTCATTCACAACGATCTCGGCATCCACATCATGCAGGGAGCGTTCTACCTCTACTTTCAGAGCCTCACGCTGAACATATTCGGCGCACTCTTCATCGTGGCCCTGCTCGCCGCCCTGGTCCAGCGTTACGTCGCGCGACCCTCCCGCCTCAAACCTGACCATTGGCAGGACGGCCTCATCCTTATTCTCCTCCTCACCATCCTCCTCACCGGATTCATCCTCCAAGGCGCGCGCATTCAACTCACGCGCGACCCCTGGGGCGCATGGTCTCCGGTTGGCAACGTCGCCGGTTCCCTTCTCGCTCGCCTCTTCGGCGTCGACGGCCTTCGGCAACTCCACCTCTTTACTTGGTGGTTTCACATGGCGTTGGTGTTCGGCTTCATCGCGTGGATTCCCTATTCCAAGCTGATGCACCTGCTCACGGCTCCGGCCAACATCTATCTCCGCGATCTCGAGCCACGCGGCGCACTTCCACTTCTCGATATAGAGAAAACCGAAGCGCTCGGCATCAGCCGCCTCGAACAGTTCTCCTGGAAAGATCTGTTCGACCTCGACGCCTGCACCGAGTGCGGCCGCTGCGAAGTCAACTGTCCGGCCAATATTTCAAACAAACCGCTCTCTCCGAAGTGGCTGATCCTCGACCTCCAGAAGGCCTCCCGCGCCGAACATGCCGCCGCCCCCACTCCTCCGCCAAACCCAGAAGAACCCTCGCCCCTCGTAGGTCCGGTCATCCGCGAAGAAACCTTGTGGTCCTGCACTACCTGCCGCGCCTGCATGGAACAGTGTCCCGTCATGATCGAGCAGGTTCCCAAAATCGTGCAGATGCGTCGCCACCTCGTAATGGAGCGCGCCGAATTCCCCGACGACCTCCAGGGCGTCATTCGCAGCCTCGAAGCTCGCGGCCATCCTTACCCCGGCTCCAGCGCCTCGCGCAGCGACTGGCACAAGGATCTCGACGTTCACGTTCTCAGCGATAAGCCCGGCCAGTCCTTCGACGTGCTTCTCTGGGTCGGCTGCGCCGGCGCCATGAATGACCGCAGCAAATCCGTCACCCGAGCCGTCGCGCAATTGCTGCAAGCCGCCGGCGTCAGGTTCGCCATCCTCTCGCGCGAAGAAAAATGTACCGGCGATCCCGCCCGCCGTATTGGCCACGAATTTTTGTTCCAGCAACTCGCCCAGGAAAACATCGCCACCTTCGACCGCTACGGCGTCAAGAAAATCCTCACCTCCTGCCCGCACTGCTTCAACACCCTCCGCAACGAGTACCCGCAACTCGGCGGCAACTATCAGGTCATCCACCACAGCGAGTTTCTTCAGGAGCTCGTCGCCAGCGGCCGTCTCAGGCCCGAAGCCACCGCTCTCGGCAAAGTCGTCTTCCACGATCCCTGCTATCTCGGCCGCTACAACCAGGTCTACGGCGCGCCGCGCCAGTTGCTCGATTCCGTGCCCAACTCCCAGCGTGCCGAAGTCCCCAACTGGAGCGCCCGCAACGCCCTCTGCTGCGGCGGTGGCGGCGGCTTCTCTTTCATGGAAGAAAAGACCGGCACGCGCATGAGCCACAACCGTTCCCGCCAACTTGTTTCAACCGGAGCCGACACCGTAGCCGTCGGTTGCCCTTTCTGCATGACGATGCTCGAGGACGGCGTAAAAACCGTCTCGCCGGAAGGTCAAACGCCGCGCGTCCTTGACATCGCGGAAGTCCTCGCCCAAGCCATCATGCAAAATCCAGCGCAGGAGCCCGGCCGATGACCCGCTTCCCTTTGATCGCTCTCGACCCCTCCGGCGACGGCCTCCATCTCGCAACGCCCGACCCCATGTGGCGCGAAGCCTGGTACTTCGAGGTCTACGACCCCGCGTCCCGCGTGCAGTTTCACGCCTACCAGGGCGTCTTTCCTAACGCCGGCACCGGCGATCTCACCGCCGCGTTTTTTGTTGAAGACCGGCGCGTGCACGAAATTATGAAAGTAGATTTCACCGTGCCCGCCGATCCGATCGAAGAACGCCTAAACTTCGGCCCCATGAAAATGGAAATGCTCGAGCCCTTCGAGCGCTGGCGCATTCGCTACGACGCCGAAGTCACTGCCGATCTCATATTCGAGGCCGTGCACGCCCCTTACAGTTGGGCCGAGTCGCGTCTCTTCATGGAGAGTACCAGCGACCACGAGCAGCGCAGCCAGCACTTCGATCAACTCGGTCGCTATACCGGAACCGTCTGGGCGGCCGGCAAGGCCTATCCCGTCAACGCTCTCGGTTTCCGGGATCGCATGTGGGGGTGGGGCGCCCGTCGCCATTGGACGAGCTACATCGTCATGTGGGCCGCCTTCTCCGAAGACTTCGTCGCCAACGTCTCCATCCAGAATTTTGCCGACGGCACGCAGGGTCTCTGTGGCTACATCCTTCAGGATGGCGAGCGTTCTCTCGCGCGCCATGCTCGCGTCGAGTTGCAATGGCATCCGCATCGCTGGCGTACCGTGCAGCACGCGGTTATTCATCTCGAAGATCGTCTCGGCCGCGAAGTCGAACTCACCGGCGTACCTCTTGGCGTCTCCGACACTTCGCATCGCTGGAAGCATCGCCGCGATCACATGCTTTTCAGTCTCGGCACCTATCATTGTGGCAATGCCGTTGGCCACGGCGTCATGAACTGGGCCTTCCTGACCGAAGCTTTGCGGCCCAATATTTTGGAAGCGAATTTGCCCGACCCCGCGGTGGCCGGGAATTTTCAGACCAGGCAGGCGTAACCGTATTGGCGCATTCCGGAATCATGATCGCAACCGGACAAATCGAGCAAGTGAATCATGGGCTCCACGAATACGGCGAGAGTGTGCGCCGATTTTTCCGCGAGCAGCAGCGCTCCTCCATGGTCTCGCCGCTCTTCAACATTCCCGGCCGCATGATCCTCGGTGCCTACTGCTATTACGAAAATCTCGTTCCGCTCCTCCGCTTCGTCACCTCGCTCGAAAGTCCCGAATACATCGCCCGCCGCATGAAGCGCCCCTGTAGTCTTCCGAACTCCATCAACATTCACTCACTCATGCTGGGTTACTTCAACGGACGCGAGCAGTCGCGCTTGCTCGGCCGCCCGATGCGCGACAACCTAGCGGAGATCGCCGCCCTCATCGACTTCTGGGCTCGCGTAACCTCCGTTTATCACGAGGAACGCGCGCACGTGCCGGATGGCGCGGCGTTTCGCTTGCCCGTGCTGCCACGAGCGTCCGTCGAAAATGTCGCCGCCTCGCTCCGTCAGCCCTCCGCTAACGAACAACATGCCATTCGGCGCATGATGGCCACGCTCGAACTCTTCACTTTTATTCTGAATGGCGAATCCCGCATCGGCGTCTTTCACCACGGCCCGTATCCCCTCCCCGACGGCGACGTTCTTATGTTCAAAGAAATGGTCGGTCTGCAAGAGGATTTTTATTCCTGGGCGACCCCAGACGTTCGTCTTCCCGTGTCCGGCATCGCCCGCGTCATGCGCCTGCGCGGCGTTCAAGTCAAAATCGTCCACATGGGCAGCATGACCACCGAGCCCGCCAACTACCAGGAGAAAATTGTCGCCGAGGAACTGTTCACCTGCGAGCATAGCGCTCTGCGTCCCTTGCGTGCCGACGAGATCTCCGCCATCACTCAGTCCGCCGCCAACGCGCAGATGGAGTTGTACCGCCGCATGATCGCCTGGGACGATAAATTTCGCGTCGCTTACGGCGCCGAACTCTACGGACAAATTCTAGGGCGCTTCGCCCCGCTTGGTCACGAGCAGCATTTCCGGAAGATGATCCGCGAGTCCTTTGCCGCATCGGTCGCAAAGCACGTGGATGACCTCGCTGGCGGCAAAGAGCCGCCGCTGATTTTGCAGCACATCGCCAGCACCGACGGGCCTATTTACGCGCCCGTCGCTGGCTGAAGAGTCAACACCATGGCAGATGCTCTTTCGTTGGAAGAGATGAATCGCATCATCGCTCTGTTCGGCGCGAGCCAGAAAAGCTTCATGCGCCTCGAGCAGCGCTCGTCTCTGCGCTCTGCCTTGTTCGATGTGCCGCGTCGCTCCTCACTGGGCTGGATCGGGATCTACCAGCATGGCGCTTCCCTGCTGCGTCAACTCACCGCTTTAGTCGCGCCCGAAGAAATCGGCCGCCGCATGAAACAACTCTGCTCCCGTCCTTACTATCTCCAGCTTTCTATCTTGATGTGCAGCTTCCTGGGCGCGCGCCAGCAGATGATCCTCGACCTCGGTCTCAAGCCCGGCGAGCCTCTGCCCGGCGAAAACGACGCCCGCGTCGAAGACGCTCTCTTTCTCGTCGACTTCTGGCGTCGCGTCGCCCGCACTTACCGCAACGATGGCTGCCTCCTCCCCGCCGAAAACGGCTACACGCAGGCGATCCTGCCGCAAAGCATCGTCGATGAACTCGCCCGCCTCATCGAGCCCTGCACTCCCGATCACCGTCGCAGCGTTCGCCGTCTCGCCGCCACTCTCGATCTCTACTCCTTCATCCTTCACGGCGAGCAGCGCGATGGCACGTTCGGCCACGGCCCGTATCCGCAGTCCGACGGCTCGATCATCGTCGTTCACGAGTACAACGATCTGCTCAATCAATTCCTGCCCTGGGCCGAAACCGCAACCCGCAACCTCTATCCGAATCTCGCCATCGTCCGCCGCCTCAAAGCCGACGTGCACGCTCGCTTCGATTTGTTCGGCAGCATCCTCTACACGCCCGCCGACGTGGATTCGTTTATTCTCGCGGAGTCACTTTTTACTCGCACCGGCGACGGCACTCTCCGCCAGCTTCCCTGGGAGGAGATTCCCGAAATTCAGCATCGCGCCGCCGAGGCGCAAAACGAACTCTACCTGAAAGCCGCCGGTTGGACTCCGCGCTACAAGGCGGAGTACGGCGTCTACCTTTTCGCAAATCATCTCTACCCGTTCTTCCAGATTGCAGGCTTGGATCCCAGTTGGGGTGAAACCATCCGCCGTGCCTTTGAAGCCGCGGTTGCGCCGCTCGTCGACCCCATGCTGCAAAAACCGGACATTCCTTCGATCTGGCCTTTTATGGCAACCACTGAAGGCGACTTCTTCTGGCCCGTCACCAGAAGGCACGCGCTTTCCTCAACCGTGCTGGCACATTAAAACCATGAAACCATCCCCAGGGACCCGCAACTCTTCGAGTACAGCCAAAGCCCAGTACTATTTCTGCGGCATCGACATCGGCGGCACCTTTACCGATTGTGTCGTCCGTGACAACCACGGCCGTCTCACCATCGCCAAGGCGCTCTCCACGCCTCATGATTCCTCCGAGGGCTTCTTCAACGCGCTCACCGCGGCCGCGGAAAAAATGGGCATCACCCTCACCGATCTCTTGAGCAAAACCCGCCACCTGATGCATGGCACCACTCTCGGCACCAACGCGCTGCTTGAACGCAAGGGCGCGAAGACCGGCCTCATCACCACGCGCGGCCACGCCGACGCCATCATCATGATGCGCTCGGTCGGCCGTTCCGCCGGGCTGCCCATCCATCGTCTGCACCACGTCTCTCGGCATCAGAAGCCCGATCCCATCGTTCCCCGCAGCCTGATCTGCGAAGTGAGCGAGCGCATGGACTGGAGCGGAGAAGTGGTTCTACCCCTCAATGAAGAGGAAACTCGCCAGGCCGTCCGCCACCTGGTTGACTCCGGCGTCGGTGCCATCGGCATCTGCTTCCTCTGGGGTTTTGTGAATCCTGCACACGAACTCGCCGTCAAGCGCATCGTGCAGCAAATGGCGCCCGACATGTATGTCACCTGCGGCCACGAACTCGTCGCCAAGCCCGGCGAATATGAGCGCATCGCGGCCGTCGCCATCAATTGTTTTATCGGCCCGCTCATGTCGCGCTATCTCCACAAGATCGAAGAAAAGGCCCGCGACTTCGGCTACCGTCGTCCGCTCGTCATCATGCAGGCCTCCGGCGGCGTCGCCGGAGCCGAAGATGTCGCCGATCGTCCTCTCTTCACCATCGGCTCAGGTCCCGCCGGCGGCCTCACCGCTTGCGGATTCCTCGCCAAACAACTGGGCCACCGCAACGTCCTCGCGTCCGACGTCGGCGGCACCAGCTTCGACGTCGGCCTCATCCACGAAGGCCAGCCCCTCAGCACCAGTCAGAGCACCATCAATCAATACACCTTCTCCGTGCCGCACCTCGACATCGAATCCATCGGCAGTGGCGGCGGCTCGCTCATCTGGGTTGACGAGCGCTCTGGCACACTCAAAGTCGGTCCGGAATCCGCTGGCTCGAACCCCGGCCCCGTTTGCTACGGCCACGGCGGTCAGCGTCCCACCGTCACCGACGCCAATCTCGTTCTCGGCTACTACGATCCCAATTACTTCCTTGGTGGAAAGCTCACGCTCGACAAGCCTGCCGCCCACGCCGCTCTCGAGCGCGTCGGCCGCGAGCTCGGTATGACCGCCATCGAAGCCGCCGCTGGCGCCATTCGCATTGTCGAATTCCAAATGGCCGAACTCATGCGCCAGATGTCGGTCCAGCGCGGCCTCGATCCCCGTGAATTCGTCGTCTACTCCTACGGCGGAGCTGCCGGCGCTCATGCCGCCACCTACGCCCGCGAGCTGGGCGTCACAACCGTCGTCGTGCCTCTCGGTTCCACGGCTTCCACGTGGTCGGCGCTCGGCGTTCAAGCCGCCGACCTCATCCATGTCTATGAAAAAGCCGAACTCATGATCGCGCCCTTCAATGCCGCCCGCATTAACGAAATCTTCTCCGCCCTCGAAAAGAAAGGGCGGGCACAGCTTCGCAAGGACGGCATTGCCTCCAAAGATATTTTCCTTGAGCGCCACGTCGAGATGAAGTTCAAACTCCAGATTCATCTCGTCGAAGTTCCCGTTCGCGAAGGCAAACTCACCGCCCGCCACCTCGCCGCCTTGCAAAATGATTTCGTGGAAAAGTACGAGCGTACTCACGGCAGGGGCTCGGCCTTCACCGGTGCCGGCACTGAGATCGGCCTTTTCCGCGTCGTCGCCCGCGGCCGCATGGAGCGTCCCGCCGTCTCCGAATATCAGCGGCAGCACACTGCCAAGGCCGTTCAGTCGCGCTCGGTTTACTGGCCGCAAAAAAATGGGTTCCGCAACACGCCCATCTACGACGCTTCAAGCTTGAAAGCGGGCCACGTCGTGCGCGGCCCTGCAATTATTCAAATGCCCGAAACCACATTGGTCGTACCGCCCTTCGCTCATGGCGGCTTCGACAAGTTCGGCAACATTGTTCTCAGGCTGACGGATTAAGGATTAACGACTAAGGATTAAGGAGACACGGCATGGCGGTCCAAACCAAAACGAAGCCCGGCGCGCCCAAATCCGCTGCCCCACCAGCCATTCAATGGGATGGTCGCACCTACCCCTATTGCCCACCCGCCCGTCTCAACATTGATCCAAGCCTCCGCCTCCATTCCAAAGCGGCCAAACAACTCGACCCCGTCACCTTCGAAGTCGTGCGCCACGCCATGTGGAACGTCAATGTCGAGCACGGCAACACCATCATGAAGATCTCCGGCTCGCCCATCTGTGCCTACGGGCACGATTTCAATCCTTGCCTCCTCGACGAAAAAGGCGACTTCGTCTTCTTCGGCCCCTTCCTGCAATATCTCTCTTCGCCCATCGGCTCCGCCGTCAAGTGGACCATGGAGAACCGCTCCGCCAATCCCGGCATTCATGACGGCGACATTTTTCTCACTAACGATCCGTGGATCGGCTCCACTCACCAGTCCGACGTCGCCCTCTTCGCCCCCGTCTTCTGGAAGGACGAACTTTTCTGCTGGGTCGGCAACAGCCTTCACCAGTGGGATCTCGGCGGCACTTCCCCCGGCGGCTTCAATCCGCAGGCCGTCGACGTGTACTGGGAATCCGGCTGCATCCCTCCCATCAAGATCGTCGAAAAAGGCGTACTCCGCCGCGACCTCGAAGAAGAATATCTCCGCCGCTCCCGCGTCCCGCAACTCGTCGCCCTCGATCTCCGCGCCGAAATGGCCGGCTGCAACGTCGCCCGCGAGCGCATTCGCGGCCTCCTCGCGCGTTACGGCGCCGAAACCGTCAAAGCCTCCATGCGCAAGTTGCAGGACGACTCCGAAAAAGTTTTCGTCGAGCGTCTGCGCACCATCCCCGACGGCACTTGGAGCGAAATTGGCTGGATCGAAATGGCCAACCCGCAGGATCGCCACATCTATCGCAACTGCGTCGTCCTCACAAAAAACGGCGACAAGCTAATCTTCTCCAATGAAGGCACCGACCCGCAGTCCGGCACGCTCAACTGCACCACCGTGGGCTGGAAGGGCGCCATCGCCTCTATGATCTGCGCCCAAATGCTCTTCGACCAGATGTTCGTAGTCGAAGGCGCTTACCGCCACATGGAATTCGACCCCACGCCCAGCACGCTCACCTGCGCCACCTTCCCCGCCGCCGTCAGCGCTGCGCCCGCGCTCACACTCCTCCAAACCATCGCCCTCGCCGGCATAGCAATTTCCAAAATGCTCGCCTGCTCCTCCGACCCCGCCCTCCGCTCCGAAGTGCAAAGCTGCATGGGCGCGCCCATGTATCCCGTCGCCGCCTTCAGCGGCCTCGATCAGCGTGGCACTCCCTTCGCCTCGTTTTTGCTCGACCCTGTCGGCGCCGCTCTCGCCGGACTCTCATGGCGCGATGGCGTCGACACTGGCGGCTGGCCTTGGGATCTGCAAAGCACCATGCCCAACGTCGAAGAGCACGAACTCTTCTATCCCATCCTTTATTTATGGCGTCGCGAGCTCGCCGATTCCGGTGGGGCCGGAAAATTCCGCGGAGGCAATTCCGCCGAGCTCGCCTTCATCCCGCATAAAACCGATCGCATCAGCTTCTTCACCGCCACCGGCCACTGCGCCGTGCCTCCGCCCAGCCTCTTCGGCGGATACCCTTCTTCCACCACGCGCTACACCATGCGTCGCGGAGCCCACGCCCGCGACCTCATGGCCACCACCGGCAAGCTCCCCGATCACACCAACGCTCTGCGCGGCCACAGCGAGTATCTCGCCCCAAAATCTTTCAACGTCCCGCAGGAAAAAGATGACGCATTCATGCTCTCCTGGGCCGGAGCCGGCGGCTACGGTGATCCTCTCGAGCGCGATCCCGCCAGCGTCCGCCACGATATCCTCTCCGGCGTCTGCACTCACGATTGGGCCACCCGCGTCTATTGCATCGTCCTCGACGCCGACAACAATTTAAACGCCGAAGCCACCGCCGCTCTCCGCGCCGATCATCGCCGCCAGCGCTGCGCCAATGCTCCCTCCTCACCTCGCCGAACCATCGACGCCCAAAATGCGCGCCAGGTGCAGGAAGGCCTTCTCCTCGCCGCCACCGCACGGGGCAAAGTTCTCGCCTGCTCCAAATGCCACACCGAAATCTGCGCCGCCTCCGACAATTACAAACTTCACTGCGCCAGTCTCGATCTCCCCGTCACTGACGCCAACCCGCACGTTCTCGATCCTCACAATTACATCGACGACGAAGTCCTGTTCCGTCTCTACTCCTGTCCCGCCTGCGGCCTGCTGATCCAAACCGAAATCCTCCGTCCCGGCGACGAGCCGCTCGCCGATCTCCACATCGAGGAGAGACGCGCCCGATGAACATTGGCACCATCGCCTCGCGCAACGCATGGCGCTACCCTAATAAGGTCGGCCTCGTCGACGCCAACAACGGCCAGCGCATGACGTGGGCTGAGTTCAACTCCGCCGTAAACCGTCTCGCGCACGCCCTGCTCGCTCGCGGTCTAAAAAAGGGCGACGCCATCGCCATCTACTCGCGCAACAGTCTCGAGTACATGCAGCTCTTCATGGCCGGCGCAAAAACCGGCATCGTCATCCAGCCCATGAACTGGCGCTTCAACGCCGACGAAATCGCCTACACCCTCAAAGACGGCGCCCCGCGCGGCATCCTGGTCTCCGCCGAGTACGCCACCCTCTTCCGCACAATTCAGCATCAACTCTCTTCCATCGAATTTGTCGCCGGCATCGGCGCCGGCCACGCCTTCGACCTCGACTTCCACACTTGGATCGCGCCCTGCTCCACCAACGAACCTGACACCGTTACCCACGTCGGCGACGGCGACCTCTACTTCGTCTGTTACACCGGAGGCACGACCGGCATCGCCAAAGGTGTCATGATCACGCATCGCAACGCGCTCACCACCTGCATGAATATGACCGTCGCCGAAACCATCTCCACCGACGACGTCTATCTCGTCATGGGTCAGATGTTCCACATCGCCGTCCTCCTCCCGCACGGCTACATGTTCCACGGCGCTCGCGTCATCATCCTTAACTTTGAAGCGCGCAAAACTCTCGAGGTCATCCAGGCCGAGCGCGTTACCAGCTTCCTCGCCATCTCCACCATGATGAACTACCTCCTCGACGTGCCCGACTTCGCCTCCTTCGACTTGAAGTGCGTGCGCCTCCTCTCCTACGGCGGCGGCCCGTTCGCCACCGCCACGCTTCGCCGCGCTGCTCACGCCTTCCCCGGCGTCGGCTTCCTCCAGTACATGGGGCAAACGGAGGTAAGCATCATGTCGGCATGGCTCGGCCCCGAGGATCATCGTCTCGGCATGACCACGAATCCTCGCCTGTTAAGCTCCTGCGGCCGCGAAGCGCTCCTCTGCGATTGCCGCGTCGTCGACGAAAATGACCACGAAGTCCCGCGCGACGGCAAGACTCCCGGCGAGATGCTCGTGCGCGGCGACAACGTCATGCGCGGATACTGGAAAATGCCCGACCTAACTGCGCAAACTCTGCGCGGCGGCTGGTGCCACACCGGCGACGTCGTCACCTGGGACGAGCACGGCTATTTCTACGTCGTCGATCGCAAAAAGGACATGATCGTCTCCGGCGGCGAAAACATTTACACTCCCGTCGTCGAAGACGCCATCTACAAGCATCCCGCCGTCAAAGAATGCGCCGTCATCGGTGTCCCGCATCCCGTCTTCGGCGAAACCGTGAAAGCCATCGTCGTCCTCTGTGACGGCATGAACGCCACCGAGTCCGAGATCATCGAAACCTGCAAGCAGCACCTCGCCGGTTACATGAAGCCCACCTCCGTTGAGTTCGCTAGCGAATTGCCCAAGGCCCCAACCGGCAAGCTGCTCAAGCGCGTGCTCCGCGAAAAATACTGGGGCGGCGAGACTCGCCGCGTGGGAGGCGCATAAACGTGCAAAAACTTGGCCGAGGCATGCTCATCTCCGGCGCCGAGTGCACCGGCGTTCTCCGCGTCGTCGAAACCGTTCAGGATGTCATCGCCCTCATGAAAACCGACGTCTCCAACGTCATCCTTTTCACCCGCTCCGCTTCCGCCACCACCGTCACGCCTCTGTTCTCGCGCATCAAGGGCGTCGTCTGCACCGCCGGCGGGCCTACATCTCATCTCGCCATCGTCGCCCGCGAGTTCGACATCCCCTGCGTCATGGCCAGCGAGATTTACTACGACGGCAATCTCGATCTCCAGAACATCCTTATTAATAAGGAGGGCGAGATCTTCCTCGCGCCCGCATAAAATGGACCGCCCTCCCACCCGCACTCGCATCTACATCAATCTCAGCTTCCCGGAGCTCTCCGCGAAGTATGCCAAGCTTTCCTGCGATGGTGTCGGCATCATGCGCGCCGAATTCCTGGCGCTCTCCCTCGCCACGCATCCCGACCAGATCATCGCCGAAGGTGGCGAAGAAAAATTCATTGACACCTTCGCCCAGGGCCTGGAAAAAGTCGCCCGCGATTTTTTCCCTCGTCCCGTCACCTATCGGACCCTCGACCTCAAGTCCAACGAATACGCCGGGCTCGTTGGCGGCGATAAATTCGAAGAGCGCGAAGAAAATCCCATGCTCGGCCTTCGCGGCTGCGCCCGCTATCTCGCCAGCCCCGCCAGCTTTCGCCTCGAACTCCGCGCCGTGAAGCGTGTCCGCGAGTCCGGCCTCACCAACGTCCGCCTCATGGTTCCCTTCGTCCGTTTCCCGCGCGAACTGGCCGAGTGCCGCAACATCATTCACGAAGAAGGCCTGTTCGCCGATCCCTCTTTCGAATTCTGGATGATGGCCGAAGTTCCTTCCACCATCTTCCTCGCCGATGAATTCCTGCCTCATGTCAGCGGCGTCTCCATCGGCTCCAACGATCTTACGCAGCTCATCCTCGGCATCGATCGCGACTCGCGCAAACTCGCGCCCTCATTCGACGAGCGCGACCCCGCCGTCCAGAAAGCCCTCGAAATACTCGCCGCCGCCGCCCGCCGCCACAGCAAACAACTCTCCATCTGCGGCGACGCGCCCTCGCGCCACCCCGAGATGGTCGAGCGCCTCGTCGCTCTCGGCCTCACCGCGATCTCCGTCTCGCCCGAGGCGTTCGCCCGAACTGTCCAATTGGTCGCCGATGCCGAAGCTCGCCTCGGCATTCCGAATCCTTCATCCGTCTGATTCGCTATAAATAAGGAGGAGGCTCCGTGTCTCTGTTAACCCCACAAGACGAATTCATTCATCCCGTCACCGCCGAGCCCACCTGGCGCGAAGCCTTCTACTTCGATTTCTACGATCCCGCCAGCACCATCGGCGCCTTCGGTTACGCCGGCGTCCATCCCAATCAGAAAATCGGCGACCTCATTTTCGTCATGTGGCGCGGCGACGTCCTCCTCGCCCGTTTCACCCGCTGGGATTTCAACATCCCCGAAGACATCGGCGAAGACCGCTTCACCTTCAGCCCGCTCTCGTTCCATCCCATCGATCCGCTGAAGACCGTCGCCTTCGCCTACGACGACGGCGCCTGCCGCATGGACGTCACCTTCCACGCCATCCATCCCGCCTACAACTGGGCCGAGGCTCACGGCGCGCTCTCCCAAACCTCCAGCCACCACTATGAGCAGCAGGGCCGTTACACCGGATCGGTTCGCGTCGGCAATCGGCACTACACCATCAATGCCGTCGGCGCTCGCGATCATGCCTGGGGCTGGGGAAACCGCGCCGGAATTCGCCGCTGGATTTGGGCCTCGGGCCAATGCTCCGACCAACTCGCCTGGAACAGTTTCCAGATCACCCTGGGCGACGGTCGCGACGTTCTCTACGGCTACATCTATCGCGGAAAAGAAAACGAATTCATCCGCTCCGCTAAAACCAAAGCAACCTACGCCCCCACCGGAAAAGCCCCCGAAAGTTTCGCCGTCAGCCTTGAAGGCCGCAATGGCGACAAACTTTCCGCCACCGCCCGCATCCGCAACGCCTTCAGCACCTCATTTCAGGAGCGCAACAAGACCGGCTACCACTATTTCTGTTTCACCGAATATCAATGCGAAGGAAAAACAGGTTACGGCCAATCCAACTTCCACTGGCGCTTAGAAGAAGATCGTCCAAGAGACTGGACGGTGGTCCAGCCGTAGCCCCCCGCTGAAAGTGAGTTTCGTAGGAGCGAGTGCCTTTAGCGATATCTCAAGGAATCGCTTCTATCTTATTGAAAGATAAATACCTTACGACTAAGTCCTTATTTTTCAAAGATCAAAGCTCGGTTTTTAGCTAAGTCATTGATTCTAAAAGATAATTCTAAGTCCTTATTCCTCAAAGATCTAGCGGGAATTCGACGCTAAACCACTGATTCCAAAAGATCGACTATAGGGTAATGTGTTACTAGATGGTACACAGAAATCCGACCACCACGCGAGCGCGATCTTCCGTCTAGGTCTCGGTAGGTTTCAACTCCGCCAGCGCGCCCTTCTTCATCTCATACTTCTTAATCTTCCCGCTCCCCGTCATCGGAAACTGCTCCACAAATCGCACATGTCTCGGCACCTTGAACCCCGAAACTCGCTCTTTGCAGTATGCGATGATCTCTTCCGCCGTAACTTTCTGATCAGCCTTCAGTTGCACATACGCAAACGGCACCTCTCCCAGTCGCTCGTCCGGCACTCCAATCACAATCGCCGACTGCACTGCCGGATGTCCGCCCAGCAGGTTCTCCACCTCCAGCGCCGAAATATTCTCCCCTCCCACGCGCAGCGTATCCTTCAGCCGTCCTGTCCAAGTCAGGTATCCCTCAGCATCCATCCGTCCCAGATCGCCTGTGTGCAGCCATCCCTCCGCGTCAATCGCCCGTTTAGTCCCTTCCGGGTCCTTGTAATATCCCTTCATCACGTTGTACCCGCGGAAGCAGATCTCCCCCACCTGCCCAGTCTCTGCGGTTTCCCCGGTCTCCGCCGAGAGGATTCGCACTTCCACTTCCGGCTGTGGCCGCCCCATCGTGCTCAACCGCTTCTCGTACGGATCCCGCCAGTCCGCGATCGTGACGTTCGGACTTCCCTCCGACAACCCATACAGCGGACAGATCTTACTAATCCCGATCTCCTCCGCCACCATGCGCAGCAACGAGGAAGTCCCCGCCGTCCACCCCTTATGCAGTGAAGCACGCGAGCGCCGCGCAAAGTCCGGGTGGTTGCGCAGCGAGATAAACATCGACTCCAGCCCCACATAAGTTGTGATGCCCTCGCGCTCGATCACCTCCAGCGTCTCCGCCGGATCGAATATCGGATTTAGATACAACGTGTATCCCAGCGTGATCGCTCCCAGCAGCGCGCATACCGAGCCGCCAACATGAAACATCGGCATCGCCGAAAGCACCCGGTCCGTCTCGTCAATCCCCGAGCGTTCGCCCATCTGCGCCGCATTGCGCAGCACCTGCCCATGGCACAACATAGCCGCCTTCGGAAAAGCGGTCGTGCCCGATGTGTACTGCATCAGCACGATGTCGTCGCACCCCACTGCCGCTTCGATCTGTTCCCGCTTCTCCGTCAGGCCGGTCGCCTTCCCAAGCTTCATGACTTCGTCATACGAAATCATCCCCTCGCCGCTCGCTCCCAGCACGATCACGCGCCGAAGCTCTGGCGCCGCTGCGCACTTCAGTTTGTTCGGTTCGCAGTTCGGGAGTTCCGGCAAAACCTGCCGTAGCGTTTTCAGGAAATCGATCTTGCTGTGCTCCGGCATCGTGACGAACGTGCCCGCGTCCGAATGCCGCAGCACATACTCCAGTTCGGATGACCGATACCTGGTATTGAACGCCACCATCGTGCATCCCAGCTTGGCCATCGCCAGTTCCAGGACGCACAACTCGGGCAGGTTGGGAAGCCACGCCGCGATGTGGTCACCTCGCCGTACGCCCAGCGCGATCAACCCGCAAGCCAGGTCCTCCACCTCCCGCGCAAACTGCCGCGCCGTCATCCGCCGCTCCGGAAACACGATCAGATCTTTGTCGCCCCAAAGCTCCACGCACTCCGCCAGCGCCTGGCCCAGCGTAAACCGGCTCCATCGTGTTGCTCTCCGCGAGGAATCGCTGCGATTGGAGGTCTCCGTCGCCATCGCTATCTCGGCTCGAATTCATCGAGCATCTTCGCCACCTTCGCGCTGTCATATCGAATGCGAAGATTCTTCACTCGCCCGTTCTCCACTTCGAATACATCCACCGCGTCGAACACTATCGTCTGTCCCTTGACCGTCTCGCCCTCAAAATGAATCTCGACCGCAACGCTTCCATCGTCGCTGAAAAAGAACTTGACCGGGTTATCGAAATGCTTCGGATAATGCTTCAGCACCGCCGTATAAAAGGACTGAATCGCCGCCCGCCCCCGAATCGGCTCGTACGTCGGAAACCGCAGTGTCGCCTCCTCCGCAAACACTGTCCCCAAATCATCCAGCCGCGTCTCGTTCAAGCTGGCAAAGTACTTCTGCACCACCGGCAGATTTTCCTTCATGCTGGTGCTCATCTCTCCAATTCCATCTTTACTGGGCGACGAATCCGCCATCCACCGGCACCGCAACTCCGGTGATATAGCTGGCCTCGTCGCTCGCCAGGAACAGCGCGGCATTGGCCACTTCTTCCGGCCGCCCCAGCCGCTTCAAAATCGTGAAGCTGGCATACAACTCCCGAATCTTCTCCGGATGCCCCCCGCCCAGTTTCTCGCAGGCCCGATGCAACAGCGGCGTGTCGATCGGTCCCGGGCACAGGCAATTCACTCGGATGTTATGCTCCGCGTAATCGGCGCACATGCTCTTGGTCAGTTGCAGCACCGCAGCTTTCGACGCGCCATACGCCGAGTATTCCTTCACCGCCACCAGTCCACCCACCGACGATATATTAATGACCGAGCCGCCTCCGGATGCGATCATCGCCGGCACCGCAAAACGGCTGATGCGATACGTCCCGTTCAAGTTCACCCCGATCTGCCGGTCCCATTCCCCGTCATCGCACGTCGTCACCGATCCCGTCGTCTCAATGCCCGCGTTATTCACCAGGATTTCCAACCCGCCCAACTGTGCCACCGCCTCTTTCACCATGCGCTCGGCTTCCGCCAGTTTGCTCACATCTCCGGTCACGTAGCCAAACTTGCCTTTGAACGCCACCTCGGCCGCTTCTTTCGCATTCAGATCTCCGATCACAACCTTCGCGCCCTCTTCCACAAACCGCTTCGCCATGGCCAATCCAAGTCCCGAAGCTCCGCCCGTAATGAATGCGCGTTTCCCTTTGAGTCTCATATTTGTTTACCCCTGAATTTGATATCCGCCGTCAATCATGAACGCCGAGCCGGTGACAAAACCCGCCTCGTCACTCGCCAGATACAGCACCGCCGCAGCAATTTCCGAGGGCTGCGCTGCCCTCGGCAACAACTGGCCCGCCAGGTAATCCCGTTTCGCCGCTTGCCAGTCGCCGTTCGGCCCCGCTATCGCCTTGCACGCATGTTCCAGCAACGGAGTATCCACCACTCCCGGATTGACCGAATTCACGCGCACATTGTGTTTGGCGAAATCGACCGCCATGTTGCGCGTCAGTTGCACCACCGCGCCTTTCGAAGCTCCATACGCCGCGAGCCGGGAATACCCGAGGAAGGCTGCGATTGAGCCCATGTTCACCACGGCCCCGCCTCCCGCCTTGATGATCTCAGGCAGCGCATATTTGCTCATGCGGTATACGCCGCCCAGGTTGACCGCGATTTGCCTCTCCCAGTCTTCCTCGCTGATCTCCGCCACCGTGCCCTTCACATCGATCCCCGCATTGTTCACCAGGATGTCGAGTCCGCCGAGAAACCGCACCGCTTCATCCACCGCTTTTTTGCACTCGGCAGATTTCGTAACATCGGCGATCACGCCCCTGACTTTTCCTCCGCCCGCCGAAAGCGCCTTTTCCGCGCGCTCCGTAGCCTCCGTCGCAATGTCGCAGAATACGACCGCAGCCCCTTCCTTCAAAAACCGCTCCACAATGGCATATCCGATTCCGGAAGCGCCACCGGTCACAAGCGCGCGTTTGTTTGCTAGGCGCATGACTCTAACCCCTCCTCAAGCAACTTCGACTCGTTCAAGCAGGTCCTTCACCCGATCCATGCACTGGTACGAAGACTTCGCTTTTGTCAGATCGCCAAATGCCGTGATGTTCCACAGCACCACGTGCCGCAATCCCGCCGCCGCAAGATCCTGCACCTGCTGCGCAACGTCTTCTGGCGTCCCGTGCAGCGTGAAATATTCCACCACTTCTCGCGGAACCTTCTTGATCACTCGCATCGCGTCGTCGTAGCCAAACAACGAAGGGATGTAGTCATGAAACCCGACCTTGCCCTCCCCAAACGGCGGCTCATAGCCGAAGCGCTGGAACGTCTCCGCCGGCAGCAGCAGGCAAAGTCCCTTCACCAGCAAATGGTCCATCAGCCGCGCAACTTCGTTGCGGTCCTCGTCCACGACCACGTAGGCGAGCATCCCCGGCGTCACTGCATCTTCGCCGCGTCCCGCCTGCTTCGCGGATTCGCGAATTACTTTGAGCTTCTCGCCGTACTCCTCCGGCGTCATGCGCGTCGGAAGCCATCCGTTCGCCAAACGTCCCGTCACTTGCAGCATTCGCGGCCCATGCGCCGCGATCCATACTGGCGGCGTCTTTCCGTTAAACGGCTCCAGACCAAGCACCGCTCCATTCAAATGAAAATGCTTGCCCTCAAATGTGACCGGCTTTCCGCCCGACTCCCACAGCAGGCGCATCACTTTCAGCCCTTCCTCCAGTTTTCCTACGGGCTGGCTGAAATCAAAACCGTAAGGCGTCATGTTGCATTGCTCGCCCGAACCGAGCCCAAGAATCAGCCGCCCTTGCGCCACGTGGTCCACCGTTAACGCCGCCTGCGCCAGCATCGTGGGATGTCGCCGGATCAGGTCCGTGACTCCAATGCCCAGGTTGATCTTCTTCGTCGTCGCCGCCACCGCCGATACCGCCGCGATCGGATCGAAATACACGTCGGCGCTCTTCTGGTACTTCGCCAGTTCCGTCACTTCCGGAATCCACACCGACTGCGGATGCCACCCCATCAGGTGACACGGCCACCACGCCGAATCGTACCCGCGCTCTTCCCCGCGCTGCGCCTGCTGAATCACTTTCCCGAATGGCGGCATAATTCCGCCAGGTATGCCGAGTTTGAGTTTCGCCATAATTCTTTCCAATCGCCATCCGCCGCGATGGATTTTTGCGCGTCGTTAGACCTTGGTTTCGGAGCCGCGAAATTCGATCTTCCGCATCGCCTTGGGATCGACCACTTCCCGCAACAACCGCAGTTGTTCTTTTGTCGGCGGTTCGGTAGTCGGAATCTGGTCGGGAATAATCAGCTCAAAGCCCGTGCGCTCCTGCACCTGCTTTAAGCTGACTCCATCGTGCAGACTTTGCAGACGCATGCGCTTCGACTTGGGCTCGAAGTCCATCACGCAAAGGTCGGTGACCACCAGCTTCGGCCCGTTCTTCATCCCGAGTTTTTCGCGCTTGTCGCTGCCGTCGAAGTAGCCGGGTGCGGCCAGAAAATCCACTTTCTCAACGAAGGTTCGCGCGTTGTGCGTCGTCGACCAGATGAGGATGTGTTTGTCGAGCGTGCACATATCGCCCATGCCAGCCGAGCCCGGCAGCCGGACCTTTGGCTTTTTGAAATTCCCGATCACACTGTTGTTCACGTTGCCGTACTTATCGATCTGCGCGCCCCGAATGCAAAACACTTCCAGCGTATTGCGGTGAACGTACGACCACATGTCTTCGAGCTGTGGCAGATACATCACGCAGTTCTTCCACATCGTCGGGTCGAGCGTGTTGCCGAGTATGGAGCCGGGCTGCGCGTCCACGCCCACCGCGCCCGCCACCCACGTCAATCCCGGCGCGTGCGTCAGGCGCGCCAACATTGCCGCAGACACGGGAATGAAGGAAACGGTGCCGTTCAGCATTATGGAATCATCATTTAGCTCGCGCGCCAGGCGGCACACCATCAGTTCGTCAGCCGTATAGTCTTTCGCGTAATCTGTCATCTCAATCCCATTTACGAATTCGAAGTAAGGCTTCGGCGCCGCCCGCTTTTTCCAGGTATTCCGCCTGCGATTGCGGAGTGAGAACATACTTTTCCAGGAATGCATGCGTGCCTTCGTCGGTGCGCGACGCCGCGGCATACGCTTCGAAAAACTTTCGGTCGAAGGCATACGTTGGAAACAGCGAGCAGGGGTGCGACCCATACGGCACATGCACCACCGCGTCCACCTTGAAATACGGAATTCCAGTATGTTCCGGCGTGCGTCGAATCTCCTCGTTGTCCACAATCTCCTCCACGGTCACAATCACCTTTTTTGAGGCGCGCGGAAATACATCGACGTCCGTCCAGATCGGCCGCGGAAAAAACTGCACATTCCCGTACATGTCGGCGCGGTGGGCGTGCAGCAGGCAAACATCCGGCTCCAGCCCACGCACCGCCACCACTTTCTGTCCCGTGAACGGGCAATCGATCATCTTGGTCGTTTCCGGATGCGTCTCCAGCAACTCCGAACCAAGCCCCGACCGCGTAACTCCAAAGCTCAGCCCCTTCGCCCCCGCTTGCAATCGCGTCAGAATCTGGTGCTCGGTATATTCCTCGATCTCAAGTTTCCCCGCCTCCACCGCGCGCCGGAAGTTATTGGCCATGCCGAACTCATCGAGGTTCACGATGATGAACATGACCTTCTTCACGCAGCCCGAGGCAATCATCCAGTCCGCCGCGATCCCGCCGACCACGTGCACAAGCGTCAGATCCTTCTTCTTCGCGCGAATCAACTCCCTGGCCATCGCCAGTGGGGCGATCTGCGTCCCCATCCCCTGCACCGCCAGTACATCCCCGTCGCGCACCAGTTTGGCAGCCTCTGCCAAACTCATCACTTTGTTTTCCTTCTTGGCAGCCATAAGAAATCTCAAAACAACTTCAGGATTAAAGATCGAGTAACGCTTACTACTTCCCCTGCGTCTCCGCCGTCTCCACTCGAAACACCTGGCAACTGTTCTTCAGAATCGGCATCCACTTTTGCCGATGCTCTTCTTCGCTGTAAGCAACGTCGTCCGTCAGGCCTGAACGTCGTCCAATCAGAATCGTTGCCGTAAATCCAACCGCGGCGGCAAACAGCTCCACCATGTGTACGCAGCCTTCGCTGCGTCCCACCGCCTCAATAATCTTCCGCGTGATCCCCGGCCCAATGATCATGCCCTTCAGCTTCTGCGCGTTCTCCAAAGCCCTTGGGCATAGCGTCGGATATGGACGCCGCGTCATCGAAATCTGCACATCTTCAATCCGCCCGCTCGGCACATCCACTACCATCTCCGCGTGGAAGTTATGCTCCACATCGAACAGCGACGCTCGCACGCGAAACTGCGAACCTCCGGCATCAATGATCTGAATATTTACATTCCGCTCGTAAACCCGCGGGTATTCGTCGCGAGGCCCATTGCCCTCTCCGAACACCAGAGGCATTGCGTTCCCTTCGCCTGGACTCATCCCCGTCTCCTCACGCGCTCCGTCCGCCGTCCACTCGAATCACCTGTCCCGTAATAAACGACGCCTCGCGCGAAACCAGAAACAAAACCGCGGCCGCGACTTCCTCCGGCGTTCCAACTCTCCCCAGCGCCGTCCTCGCCGTCGCCCCCGAGATCTGCTCTTCACTCAGAAACCTCGACTGCATCCCCGTTCCAATCGATCCTGGCGCCACCGCGTTCACCGAGATTCCATCCGCGCCGGCCACCCGCACCAGTCCGCGCGTAAACGTCTCCATCCCGCCCTTCGCCGCCGCGTATGGCAAGGTCCCTGCGCTTCCGCCTTCCAGCGCTCCAACCGAACTCACATTCACGATCCGCCCGCCCCCGCGCGCCTTCATATGGCGCAGTGCCGCCTGCGAGCACTCCATCGCGCTGCGCAAATTCACGGCCCATATCAGGTCCAGATCTTCCGTCTTCCACTCTCCCGCCGAGTGCACGGCCACCGGGTCTCCCGCGTTGTTCACGAGGATGTCGAGCCCACCTGCGTCGACCGCCACCGCTTCCACCAGCCTGCCTCCTTCACCGGCCGTCGCGAGGTCGCCCTGCACCAGCCAGCATCCGGATTGCCCCGCCTTCGCCGCCTTCAACGTTTCAGCCGCGCCCTGCTCGTTGCGAAAATAGTGCACCGCGACTCTTGCACCGGACAGGGCGAGCATCACCGCAACCGCCCGCCCAATTCCGGAACTCGCGCCCGTGACGAGCGCAATCTTACCGCCGAGGTCAACCCTCATGCAGAACCCGCAACCCACTTATCCGCAAACCTAACTCCCCGCCGCCGTTTCCGGTGGATGCGGAAGCGGACATCCGTATTCAATCTGAAATACTGAATTGAATTTCTGGAAGCCCGTCACCATGGCAAAGTAGCAGCCAATCTCGATAATCTCCGGCACCGTGAACTGTTTGCGCACGAACGCCAGCGTCTCTTCGTCAATCCGCCCTTGCGACCGGAACGCATGCCAGTCCGCCAGTTTCAACAGCGCCTTCTCGCGATCCGTAAATGCATCCGAATCCCAGTAGTGGTCAATATCGTTCAGCTTCGCTTCGGGAATGTTGTTTCGTCTGGCCCAGACGACATTCGCGACCTTTCAATACTCGCAACTATTCAAGCGGGCCAGTCGCAGCCGGGCCAGTTCCTTGGGTTCGGACTCCACGCGTCCATTCAGACACGCCATATAAAACTCGTTGAACTTGCGAAACAGTTCCGGCACGTGCGCCATGAACTGCGAATAGACCGAGTCTCCAAGCCATTCCTGATACATCTCCATGGTCTGCCGAATATCCGGCTCCATGTCTTTGGGTTCCATCAATGGCAGAACTGGCATCCGATTCCTCCTCACTATCCATTTTCGAACCGGCAAATCCCTACCGCGGAAACGCCGGCATCACTTCCCTGCCCCACATCTTCAAACATTCCAAAACCTTCGCCCGCTCCGGTCCTCCGGGCAGCCGAAACCGCATAATCAAATAGTCGGCATCGAACTCGCTCCCAAACATCTGCGCCTGCCGAATGCAGTCCTCGGGGGTCCCCGTGATGAAATGCTTCCGCGCGCGTTCGCGCGTGAAATCCGATTCCTTCTGAAACTCCGGATGGTGCGTTAGAATTCCCCACCGGAAATAGAACAGCCATTCCTGAATCGCCAGATCGAGAAATATTTCGTCCGATTCTTCGCGCCGCGGCGAAACCCATCCGTCCCGCATCAGAACGACGGTCGACTTATTCCCGTTCTTCTTCGCCTCGTCGCGGTAAATGCGCACTTGCTCATTCCACACCTTCGGATCCAGCGGAAACGGATCGCTGCACCACGCGTCCCCCAAACGGCCCGCGCGCGCAATTGTCTTGGGAAACATTCCCCCGATCCAGACTTCCGGACGCGGCTGCTGGAACGGCTTCGGCGTAAGCCGCACATCGTGAAACTGCCAGAACTTTCCCTCGTGGGAAAACTTGTCCTGCGTCCACGCCTTGAGAATGACCTCGTACGCTTCCTCAAACCGCGCCCCACGCTCCTTGAAAGGCACGCCCGCAAATTCGTGATAACCGCTGTGGTACCCGCTCGCCGCTCCGAAAATAATTCGTCCGTGCGACAAGTGATCCAGCATGGCAAACTGTTCCGCCAAATGCATCGGGTTATACAGAGGTGGCAGGCAAATGTACGTACCAAGACGTGCGTACTGGGTGCGCGGCGCAATCGCCGCCAGAAGAATCAGGGGCGGCGGAAACAGGCATTCCGTCCGCCCATGTCGCTCCGGCACGACAATCGAGTGGAATCCCCCCGCCTCGGCCAGATCCGCCTCGCGCAGCAAGTGGTCGGAAAACGCACTCACATCCTCGCGCGTCGGAGGCGCCTGGTCATACGGTCCGCCATGTGTATCCAGCAAATATCCGATTTTCATATTGCGCTTCGAAACTCCAACCCTAAAATTTCGCAATCACTTTCTCACCCCAGTCCCGAATACACTTCATCGTGTACTCGTGGTTGGGTCCCGATGGGTGCCGGAAATAGCAAACGATGTACTCGCACCCCACTTCTTCCCGGTAGCGCTGCACCTCTTCCACCACCTGCGCCGGAGTCCCCGCAATCGCCCGGTTTGGAGCCACCCGGTCAAACGTCCACTCGTCATCGGTGACGGTCTTCACCCACGGTTCCCATTCCGTGTTGAATCGGCCCGATTCAAAGAAGCCCAGGTTCTTATAAAAAAGGTGCATCGCGCGCAGCCCGGGCCACCACACGTTCTCTACCTCGCCCTTCGTGTCGGCCACCCAGCAATCGCGAATCAACACAACCTCAGTCTGGTTGCTATGTTCCTTCGCCGTCGACCGGTAAATCTCGGCCCACGACTTCGTCACATTAATATGGTGCAGCGGGTCGGAAATCCATCCGTCGCCGATCCGTCCGGCGCGTTTCAGCGCCGCTTCCGACATCGATCCAATCCAGATCGGCACCCTCGGCCTCTGCACGCACAGCGGAGTAATCCGCACATTCTCGAGTTCCCAGAACTTTCCCTGGAACGAAAAAACCTCACCGCTCCACGCGCGCTTCAGAATCTCAATCTGCTCATTAAACATCGCGGCGCCGTCGGAGACCTTCTTGCCAAACAGCTTGAACTCCGGTTCCACCAACCCCAGTCCGCACCCGAGGATCGCGCGGCCGTTAGAAATGTTGTCGAGCACCGCCCACGCCTCGGCCACGTTGATCGGGTGCCATTCCGGAAGTTGCAGGATGGAAGAACCAAGACGGATGCGCTTCGTGCGCGATGCAATGGCCGCCAGCAGCGTGGGCGGCGACGGAAGGTACCCGTCCGGCATCATGTGATGTTCGGGCACGAACACGGAATCGAAACCCACCGCTTCCGCCAGTTCCGCCTCCGCCAGCACTTCCTGGTAAAGGCGCGGGATATTCTTCCCGTCCGGCGGATCCTGCGTGTTCACCAACATCCCAAACTTCATTCCGGTTGCCTCCCGCAGACCGGCCCGCGCACCTCTCTCACGTCCAGCGCATCTGGTCCGCGTGTTACCAAACAAACGTTTAGTAGGACGTTCGAACGCGCTCTATTGTCGGCCCTCTTCTCGTCCCTGTCAAGTAATGTCTGTGCCCGGATTGATTCCTGATTTCCTCCATCCGCCATAAGGTCACCGCGGCACTGAGAGTCCCGCTCCAAACCTGCAAAACTCGACCCTTCGCGATTTTTGCAATTCAAGATCTTCTCGTGACTCTTTGACCCTGTCGTGCACAAAGGACAATTCAGCGCGCCCTACCCGTCACGCCTCTGCCGGACCTTCTTGCCCGCTCTCCGCCGCTCGCTCCTCCCGGAACATCCGCCCTCCGTCAAAGCTCAGAATCTTTTCCACCACCACACGCAGCGTCAGTCGGTCCGGGCTGAGATACCGCTGAATCTCCCGTTCCCGCGAGGCCACCGAAAGTGGCGTCGTCATCTGTGCAACTGTCGCCTCGGCCCATTGCCGCACCCGCGCCGGGTCGTCGCTGATCTCAACTCGCCCGCGCACCGTCACTTGCTTCAGCCCCGGCGTCGAGAAACACAATGAGACCGCGGGATTCCGCCGCAATGCCTTCACCTTGTCCCGATTCGTGGTCGATGTCAGCACAATCTGCCCGTCGAGGATCGCGTACGCCATCTCGCACGCCACCGGTTTGCAGTCCTTCGTCACCCACGCCACCACGCACTTCCACGGTGGCGCCTGAATGATTCCCCAGGCCTCTTCATCGCTCAACGTGTATGGGCTGAGGTATTGGCGAGTCCACCAAAGAGGGCGGGATGCGAGCGGGTCGCTCATTGCGAATCCACAACGGCAAATTCAGTCTGCTAAGAACGGCTGAACCGGCGCGAAATGCCACTTTGCAAGCGGGCAAAGCCGACCTATAATACCGCAGCAGCCCGGAATAAAACAATCGTTTGGTTGTTTCGTAAATACACCCTTTGCCATGCCGTCGCAACGGGCGTCAATCGTTGAGTAGGCCGTCCCTCGAGGATTCTTGAAACGCATTGTTCCCAACGCGGCCCCGTTTCTTTATGATCGATATCGTCAGTTTTTCGTCGCCAGACTTTCCGTGGCCGGTTTTCCAGAATCGGCTCTTCCATGATCGAATCTCTACAAGATCGAATCCTTAGCGAGGACATGCTCTCATGAAAAACATCTACATCGCCGCCTATCACCAGTCAAAATTCGGCAAGCTCATGGATATGACCGTGCCCCAAATCCTCCGCAATGCCGTCGAAGGCACGTGCCGTCAGATCGGTGTTCCCGCGTCCGCTCTTGACGTTGGCTCCGTGGGCGCAGCCTGCAACTTCACTCTCAACGAGCAGGGACTGCTTTCCGGCCTCATGGCCATGACTCCCGGACTCGAGGGCAAGCCGATCGAAAGCGTCGAAAACGCTTGCGCTTCCGGCGGACAGGCAATCCTTTCCGTCATCAACAAACTGCTTCTCGGGTGGGGCGATACCGGCATTGCTGTCGGCTACGAAAAAATGCGCGACAACGAAGGCAAGATGGATGGCAAACTCATCGGGAAAGTGCTTGGATACTATTCTCATCCCGATGAACGCGCCGGCAAAGTGTTTATCTTCCCGCATCTGTTCGCCGAAGTGATGCAGGCGTATATGCAGGAACATGGCGTAAGCGAAGCCGACCTCGCGCAGATCGCAGTCATCGAGTACGGCAACGCGAAATACAACTCCTGCGCGCAAATGAGCAAGGTCCAAATTACTCTCGAACAGGCCCTGAAAATTGAAGGCATCAACCGCTATGTCGTCGATGGCCTTCCGCTGAAAACGTACGACTCCTCCCAGATTACCGATGGTTACGCCGGCCTGATCCTCGCCACCGAAGAAGGGGTGGGGAGGCTTGGAGTTCGCAAAAGCGATTGTGTCAAGATCTGTGGGTGGGGGCAGGCTACGGATCCGCTGAAGAAAGAGGGGCGGGACGTGCTGCGGCCGGAGGGGGCTCAGCGGGCTATGCGGATGGCTTACGAGCAGGCTGGGGTGTCTCCGAAGGATGTGAATGTGGCTGAGGTTCACGACTGCTTCACTGTGATGGGAGCGATTGGGACCGAGGTGATTGGGAAGGCCCAAGTCGGCAAAGGGGCTCGGTACTGGGTGGAAGGAAAGGCGAATGTTGGAGGGGAGTGCGCGATCAACACTTCGGGGGGGCTGATCGCAAAAGGCCATCCCATCGGGGCAACTGGAGTGGCGATGGTGGGGTGGTGCGCGCAGCAACTCCTGGGGAAGGCTCCGCAGGAGTTGCAGGTGAAAGATCCGAAGTACGCGGCGACGTTCAATATTGGGGGACCGATCTGCGCATCGGTGTGCACGGTATTGGAGCGGGCGTCGTAGGGCTGGCGGGAGGCGAGTCTATCCCCTTCCCCGGCATGGAGGTGTTATCGAGATGGGTACGGGAATGGTTGTAGTGTATCCCGTTGTCGTTAATATCTGCTTTATAAACTCCGTCCTTGTGTTTCTTTACCATTTAAATAGCACCTGAGGGGAGTGAAATGTGTTATAGCGAAAATCGGTCTGGAAGGGCTCGGAGGGCGGATTTTAATAACTGGATGGTTAACTCGGCTATCGGTGGTTTGTTACTCACTAGGTAACAAAGCGGCGAAATTGGCACGTTTGATGGACGGGGGTGGAAATTGAGTCGCGGAAACGGGAGTGGATGGGAGTTGTGGGGGGATAGGGAGTCAAAAGCCCCGCCCTGTCGCACAGAACGCGACAAGGACGGGGCACCCAAGGAATTGTGATGGGGGAAAGGGTGGGCCAACCTACCGTGCTACAGACTCCTACCACCAACAACAAGTCTTACTTCATAAGCGTTGACGGACTTTCTACGTTGTATCATACTGGTGACTACTAGTATGACTGAGAAACTAGAAACCGTATGGTTCACGACGAAGGGGCAAGTCGTCATCCCGCTTCGGCTGCGCAAACAATTCGACATCGAGGACGGGACAAAGGCTGTAGTCCAAGCCACACCGGAGGGAATCCTTCTGAAACCGGTGAGCGCGGCGCTCATCCGGCGCGGGCGCGGCATCCTCAAGCGCACGCCGGGAGGCAAGCCGCTGACGGAGGACTGGGCCGAGCACAAGAAACAGGAACGGGCACTCGAGGAGCGCCATGCCCGCTAAGGTGCTCGACAGCTTCGCGCTGATCGCCTACTTCCGCGACGAGCCGGGCGCGGAGACGATGGAAGGTCTGCTCATCTCCGCAGGTAAGTCGGCCGGCAAGAAGGACAGCCCGCTGCTCATGACCGATGTGAACTACGCCGAAGTGAAGTACTCCATTGTGAAGAAGGACGGCGCGGCGGCGTGGGCGGAGGCGGCGAAGGTCCTTGAGGGCCTGCCGATTGATTTTCATTCCACGACCCGCGCGCTGGCCGACGCCGCGGCCGATTTCAAGGCGCGTTTCAAATTGAGTTTGGCCGACGCCTTTGCCGCCGCGCTGGCGAAGGAAAGAAGGGCGGAACTCGTCACCGGCGATTTGGAATTCAAGGCGCTGGAAAAGGAGATCAAAGTTCAGTGGCTTAGATGACGCCAGCCTAGGGTCAGAAAGGCTCTGCTTCGGGCCGGAAGGCGCCACCCGTCCGCGGTTGCAATAACGTATCCACTCGGATACACTCATAGCACTTGAATACGCTCTTGCGATCTTCGGATTTCGATGAGTGGCTCTCCCATCTCGCCGACCAGAAGGCGAAGGCCAGAATCCTGGCTCGCCTGACGAGTGCGGCGTTGGGGAATTTCGGCGATTGCGAACCGGTCGGCGAAGGCGTCTCCGAGATGCGTGTTCATGTCGGGCCCGGATATCGCGTCTATCACGTGCGCACCGGATCGACCGTTTATGTTTTGCTGGCGGGCGGCACAAAAGCCTCGCAAGCCAAAGATATTGCGAAAGCAAAAAGAATGGCCCGCGAACTCCAAGGGTCGAAACCACAGGGGAAGAAATAATGAAGAGAAAGAAAACAACTTACAAACCATTCGACGCGGCAGCCTATCTCGATAACGATGCAGTCATTGCGGAATATCTTTCGGCGGCCGCCGAAGACCCCAACCCCGAGGTATTCGTCGCCGCGCTCGGCGACGTGGCCAAAGCACGAGGCATGGCCCAGATCGCCAAAGACGCAGGCCTCGGCCGCGAGAGCCTGTACAAAACCCTAAGCGCAGGCACCCACCCACGCTTCGAAACCATCCATTCCGTCCTGCAGGCCCTCGGCGTGAAGTTCGCCGTCGTCGCCGAACGCGACAGCTAGATCGCTCCCGAACGAAAATCCCAAGATGACGGCGGATGTGGAATTCCACCCTTCAAGGACCGAAGGGTGGGGCACCGAAGGGTGGGGCACCCTGCAAACTAATACTAAGACCGCTTGATTATTACTTCGATCAATCGCTATTGTGTGGCCGCCGGGAAATGGAATCAGATGAATCAATCAGAGAAGCTCGCTATTCCGATTTGTCTCCTTCAAAACTTGCTGCCCGTCCTAGACGGTGTCTACGTTCACGCGCAAGCTCCGACGGTTCGGCCACAAGCACCGGGACCATATCGTGCCCTGATTGACACTGGATCGAGCCACTCGTGGGTAAAACCGCACATCGGAAATGCGCTGCAGCCACATTCCTTGGAAGGCTACGTCCTCGATCACGGTCATGGAACTGAGGAAGACGCGAACATTGATGTTAAGTTCGGATTCATGAAGGGACTTTCCGGCAAGCCCGTACGCGGGTGGGTTCAGCTCGAACCACGACTGCCCGCGATTGAGATTCTGCTGTTTTCGGGTGACTTTGATGACGTGACGGCGGATGTGCTGGTCGGAATGGATCTAATGTGCAGCTTTCTTCAGTTCGCGATCTTGATCAGAGGGACACAGACGCTGCCGATGTTAGCACTTGAATTTTGAGGAACGGCTAGTGGCCCTAGAACGGGGGCACCCGCTGCAGGAATACTGTCAACAGAACCAATCGTGAAGGATGGGAGAGGTGCCTGTCCTCCTCAGTTCCACTTTCGCTTGTGGAGCGCTCTATACGCCTCTTCCCGTTGGGACAGCGTATAGACGTTGAAACGTGGAGAGCCGAAATGCTCGTGCAGATAATTTGCGGTCGCGTCCAGATAGGCCGAATTGTTGGCGAAGGAAGATAGATCCTTGTGCTTATTCATCTGGGAGATTGTGTTCTCTAGATCTAGTTTTTCCGCCATCAGGCACTTCCAGTAATCGGCGGCAGATTTCATGCGCCAATTCTCCGGGATTTTTCCGGAACGCTTTTGGAATCCGGCGGGTGTAAACAGACAAGACGTGGCAAATTGCCTAGCGTCTACCGGAAGTTGGTCAGAGAAGTTGTACGAAGACCCGGTATCTTCGAAAAACAGATGATCCTTGTAGATGTCGACTATTGTGCCGTCGGAAAATCGAACACTCATGTCGTCCTTAGAGTTTCCAACCTGACAGACTTGGAAATCTCCCGCCTGCTCGCAACTTGGGGCGTCTTGAGCCATCGAGCTACAGAATAGGCATGACACTACTGCTATTAGCAGGATCTGCCGCATGCTTCGGATCCCCCTTCTGCGATCTCATTATAGCGGGCCGGGGGCCCGCACGACGTGTTTTCCGTCGTGTGGGCGGATAGAAAGCTTCTCCCCTGAGGCATTCGAACATCGTTTCGGCCGAACTCTCAATGTCCCCACTCAAGCCAAAACCTTGCTTGAGTGAGCCACCGGTCCTGCGCTATTCTTCCGCGTTATGCGCGCCTATAAGTTTCTGAATGTAGAGTTCGGGCTCAGGAGTCTTCGCGAGAAGCGTCTAAAGCAATCGCGAATCAACGATCTCAACGATCCGTTTGAGTTGAGGCCTTGTGACCTCACCGACCCCGCCCTTCGTCAGGCAGTTCTCCAGACGCGGGATCAGATACACGAAAACAGGGGCGTACTGTGTTTCAGTGCAGATTGGAATGATCCTGTAATTTGGGCGCACTACAGCGAAAAGCACGCCGGTCTGTGCCTCGGCTTCGAGATTCCAAGAATCATGGGAGATGTAGAACAGGACGAGAGTAGCTTCGTCAATTACATAGCGGACCCCCTCTTTTTTCCTCCCAACTTCTTGGAGCTAGAAGATGGAGAACGCTACAAAATTGTGCGAAAAATCCTCTTTACGAAGTTCAAACACTGGCAATATGAACACGAGATACGCGTCTGGGCACCCCTGCAGCACGAAGACAATGGCCTTTATTTCTCGGAATTCGACGAAAAATTGAGGATCGTCGAAGTCATCATTGGTGCGAGATGCAAGGTGCCACTGAGCGAGATCGAGAGGGCACTCGGTCCGGTGGCGAGCCAAGTCAAGATCATCAGGGCCCGTGCGGCCTACGATAGGTTCGAGATGGTGGAGGGCAAGGTTGACTGGCCTCCTCTGGAATAAGGGGGAAATTCGGGGACAGACGGAACGTTCCCAGTATCTAGTTTGGATCACACCCCAAAGAGAAGCGTAGGGCGGCACGCGCTTCATTCGTCATTCGTCATTTATTCGTGCGGCACTCGGCTGGGCTGGACGGCTTTCTGAGCGATGTTGGGTGCAGGTTGGCTGCGCACGGGAACTTCATGAGTCTGTTACGAAACTCGGTCGTCCCTCGGAGTCTGTGTCATAGTTCTTTCGCCCCTTCGGGGCTGCGTCGCGTCCCCACTTTTCACCCACGGCTTGCGCCGTGGGCTGCATTCTCACGCCGCTCCGCGGCTCAACGATGACGTATCTGTTTCCACCGCAGGAACAACGTCTTGATTAACCGCAGCCAGCGCCCCATTGCGCAGAATTCCCGCCCTTGCCAAGAACGTAAGGGTGGGGCAGCTGTGATCTTTCAACACGTTGTTCCCAGCAAGTGGATAGTCCATTCGCTCCAAACCGGAGAAGCTGATGGTGCTGACCAATCCGCTTCTCGGGAGTAGATGGAATGGACCTTCACCAGAATGCCCGACTTACCTTTCGTAGTCGAGAGGCTTTAGCCAAGAA
>Ga0224558_1000121_pt1 | contig 87695 bp, 75 predicted proteins | sample 714S32024metaG_FD_180682 | JGI IMG/M metagenome (GOLD analysis project Ga0224558, IMG submission 180682) | Peat soil microbial communities from Stordalen Mire, Sweden - 717 S3 20-24 | ecosystem: Environmental > Terrestrial > Soil > Wetlands > Peat | place: Sweden: Norrbotten County, Stordalen... | reverse complement strand
GCGGGCGGAGACTCCAGCCAGCCGGTGACGGGCGTCGAGTACGACTCACGCAAGGTGCGGCCCGGCGCGGTTTTTGTGGCCATGAAGGGCGGCTCGACCGACGGCAATCGCTACGTCGAGAAGGCTCGTGCGGCCGGAGCGTTGGGGGTTATTACTGACTCTGCTCCCACGTTCGACCATCTGCTGGTCTTCGCTCCGGGCCTGCCTTTACTGGAAGTCGAGCATGGCCGGCGAGCGCTGGCCCAGGCTTCAGCGGCGTTTTTCGGCCACCCGGAGCGCAAACTCGCGGCCACGGGAATCACCGGCACGAATGGCAAGACCACGACGGCGTTTTTGATCGAGGCGCTGCTGAATGCTGCTGCGCGCAAGACCGTACTCATCGGCACCATCGAGTACCACGTGGCCGGCGAAGTGCGCCCTTCCGTCCACACCACCCCCGAGTCACGAGATTTGTTTGAGTTGATGGCCGAGGGGGTTCATCGCGGCGCCACTGAGCTGGTCACCGAAGTTTCCAGCCATGGCCTCGACCAGGGCCGGGCGACAGGTTTGAATTTTGACGTGGCCGTCTTCACCAACCTCACCCGCGACCATCTGGATTATCACCAGACAATGGAGAAGTATTTCGCTGCCAAGCGGCTGCTCTTTGACGGCACGGCTTATCCGGCTCCGCGCGTCGCCGTGATCAATGCGCATGACCCCCGCGCTCACGAACTGGCTGCCGCAGCCGCGAAGGCCGGCTCCGAAGTCCGGACCTACGGAATTGGCCAGGGTGACTGGCGCGCCGCTTCTTACACGCTTACGCCGTCGGGCGCAGTGCTAGAACTGGAAACCCCGGCAGGCGCGGCCAAAGTTACATCGCGGCTGGCCGGAGAGGTGAACATTCTCAACCTGCTGGCTGCCTTTACCGCGGCCCACGCGCGCGGTGTGCCGTTTGCCGATCTGGTCACGTTCATTCCCCGCCTTCAGCCCGTTCCCGGCCGCTTTCAATCCGTCGATGCAGGCCAGCCCTTCACGGTGATCGTGGACTATGCCCATACCGACGATGCGTTGCTCAATTTGACGGCGCTGGCCAAGCAGATGACGGCGCAAACCGGCGGCCGCGTGATTACGATGTTTGGCTGCGGCGGCGACCGTGATCGCACCAAGCGGCCGAAGATGGGGCAGGCCGCGGGGCAGGGAAGCGACTTTGTGGTGGCCACCAGCGACAATCCCCGCACCGAGGAGCCGCTGGCGATTCTGGCCGAGATTGAGCCCGGCCTCAAGGCCACTCCAGTCCGTTACATTGTCGAGCCGGACCGCGCCGCCGCCATTCGCCTGGCGCTTCGGGAGGCTAAGTCAGGCGACGTGGTTCTGCTCGCCGGCAAGGGCCACGAGAAGGAGCAGATTCTCGGTTTTACCACGATTCCTTTTGACGATGTAGAAATTGCTCTTTCGGCGCTCGGCGAAATGGGCTATGGTGGAATCGGATGAAGCTCACACTTGCAGAAGCGGCCATCGGCGCGAGCGCGGTGCTGGAGTCGCCGGCCAGCGTGGCGAATCCGGGAGCGCTGACGGCGTGCGGCTACTCGATTGATTCGCGTACCGTGGCTGCGGGCGAGCTGTTCTTCGCCGTGCGCGGCGAGCGGCACGATGGCCACGACTTTGTTGCCGCCGCAATCGATCGCGGCGCCGTCGCCGCGGTGGTTTCGCGCGCGCGGGTCGCCACCCTGCCGGATGCCGCTCTGTTTGCACCGCTGCTCATCACCGAAGATCCGCTCCTCGCCCTCCAGGCTCTGGCCGCGCACGTTCGCCGCCAATGGGGCAAGCGCGTGGTGGCTGTCACCGGCTCGGCCGGAAAAACGACCACCAAGGACGCGATTGCCGCTGCATTGGGCGCAAAGTTCAATGTCATCAAGTCCAGGGGCAATCTCAACAATGGCTTTGGCCTGCCGCTGCAACTATTGCGCCTCGAACCGGAGCACGAGTTCGCGGTCATCGAGATGGGCATGAACCACCCCGGCGAGATCGCCGCCCTGGCGCTGATAGCCGCGCCCGACTGGGGCCTGGTCACCAACGTCGGCACGGCGCACATTGAGAACTTTGCCGACGGGCAGGCCGGCATCGCCCGCGCGAAATTCGAGTTGGTAGACGCGCTCCCGGACAACGGCGTTGTCTTTCTCAACTCCGATGATCCCTACGTCTCGCAATTTGGACGCGATTTTCACGGCCGCGCGGTTTATTTTGGAGCTGGTCCCTGCGCCAATCCGCGGCTTCTCGAAGTGACTGAGGATCTGGCCGGTCTGCACGTTCGCTTTCGCGCTGGGGATAGCGAGGGGAAACTCACGCTTAACCTGCTGGGCGCGCACAATGCAATGAATGCCCTGGCCGGTCTGGCGGTCGCGCTCGAAGCGGGGGTCGAGTTGGATGCGGCGGTGGCCGCGCTGGAAACTCTTAAGGCCGGCGACAAGCGCGGCGAAGTGATCCAGATCAACGGCGCGACGATCTTGAACGACTGCTATAACTCCAACCCCGAGGCGCTTCGCTCCATGATCCGCACTCTGGCCGCGCGGGCCGCCAAGCGCCGGATTCTGGTGGCCGGAGAGATGCTGGAGATGGGCGAGCACGGTCCCGCGCTCCACTCCGAAGCTGGCCGCGCCGCAGCCGAGGCCGGACTTGACCTGGTCGTTGGCGTTCAGGGCAACGCCGAACACCTGGCCGCAGCCGCCTGCAAGGGCGGTGTCGCAGCACTGTTTCTGCCCGATGCCGAGGCCGCGGGCCGCTGGCTCAAGCTGCATCTGCGCAAAGGCGATGTCGTGCTGGTCAAAGGCTCCCGAGGCGTGCACCTGGAACGGGCAATCGAGGCAGTGACACAGTAATCAGAGTCCAGTTAAATCCGCTTATCTTCCACAGCCATGATGCTCCCCGGCCTAGTAAAATCAAGCTGAAACCAGTCTCACGCCGGCACTGGAGGCCCTTTGCTTTACTGGCTGCTTTACGAAAAGCTCTTTCCGTTCTTTCACCCGTTTCGCGTCTTCCGCTACCTCACCTTCCGCACCGCCTTTGCCTCGCTCACGGCGCTGCTGATCGCGTTGTTCATCGGTCCATGGGTGATTCAGAAGCTGCGCAAGTTTCAGATCGGCCAGTTTGTCCGCGACGACGGGCCAAAGTCGCACCTGAAGAAGACCGGCACTCCCACCATGGGCGGCGTGCTCATCGGGATTGCGATTTTGCTGCCCACGGTGCTCTGGAGCGATCCCGCCAACCCCTTCGTCTGGATTGCCGTCTTTTCCACACTGACTTTTGGAGCGATTGGCTTCGCCGACGACTACATCAAGGTCATCCAGAAGCGAAGCCTGGGCCTGACAGCGCGCGCCAAGCTGCTCTGGCAGGGTCTCGCCGGGGCAACGGTGGCGGTTTCTCTGGTGATTCTGGATCAATTCAAGCTCTTTTCCACTCAATTGACTGTGCCGTTTATCAAGAGCTGGCGTCCTGACCTGATGTGGCACGCGTGGCCCAGCACCATTCCCCACCTTGGCCTACTGGCCTTCCTGCCCTTTATCGCTTTTGTCATCTTTGTGTTGATCGGTTCGTCGAATGCCGTCAACCTGACCGATGGGCTGGACGGGTTGGCCATCGGCTGCACCATCATCGCCGCCGGTGCACTCACTGTGCTCACTTACGTCAGCGGCCACGTGGTCTTTGCCGACTACCTGGAACTCCAGCGCATGCCCATGGTCGGCGAGCTCAGCATCTTTTGCGGCTCCATGGTGGGCGCCGCTATCGGTTTTCTCTGGTATAACGCCCATCCGGCGGAGATATTCATGGGCGACGTGGGTTCGCTGGCTCTGGGCGGGGCCATCGGCACGGTCGCCATCATCATCCGCCAGGAGCTGCTGCTGCCTTTCATCGGCGGCATCTTCGTCCTCGAAGCGGTCTCCGTCATCCTGCAGGTGGGCAGTTACAAGCTGCGTAACAAGAAGAGAATCTTCAAGATGGCTCCCCTGCATCACCACTTCGAACAAGTGGGCTGGAGCGAATCGAAAACCATCGTTCGCTTCTGGATCGGCGCCCTGGTGTTTGCATTGTTTGCACTCACCACCCTGAAATTGCGTTAAACCGGCTTCATTCGGCGCACAATGATTTCAGGGACTTTTGCTCAAGCTGGTGTTTTGAAAGGGCACGACTTCAGTCGTGCCACCAAAGACCACAAAACAGCTTCGGCTTTAGCCGCCGAGGGGAATTGTCGAACAAACTGAGGAAAGAAAATGAGGATTGAGACAAAAAACTCGGATCACAAGAAATTCATCAGACAGATTGAAGCCAGACAACAAAATACAGTATGGCCTGGGCATCTCATTAATAGCCGTGGAGTCGATGAATTTCTGTGGCGAGGAAATCCCGATGCACCACTTGTTCAACGAATGGCCGCTTGGATATTCGGCGTCGCCTTTATGATTGTGGGATTGGCCCTCTTATGTATAGCTTACGATAAGCATTCTTGGATTGACATAGTGGTTTCGCTCATGTCTTTCCTAATTGGGAGCAAAATCTTTCTGAATGGATTCCGAAGGCGGAGTTCTAAGAAAATTGCGGCTAAGTGAAACACCTGGCCGGTGGCATATGTCCGGAGGGTGAGAAAAATGGATGATCCAGGACCAGATTTTTGGACATGGAACTAAGGGAATGCAATGATGAAAAGAGACTTCCCTCAGGGGCTAAAGCCCGATCATTGATTTTTGTAATCTTTCGGCACGACTGAAGTCGTGCCCTTTCAAAACAGATTTTGAGGTAGTTCGTATGATGGATCTCAAAAACAAAAAAGTCCTGGTCGTGGGACTGGGAAAATCCGGCCTGGCGGCGGCGTTGTTTCTGCGCAGGCAAGGCGCCCAGGTCACGGTCTCCGACGTGCGCTCGGCCGATCAATTGGCCAAAGAAATTCCCGCTCTGATCGAACAGGGCATCATGGTCGAGACCGGAGGCCACGGCCTGCTCACCTTCCGCCGTCAGGACCTGATTGTCGTCAGTCCCGGCGTGCCGATGGACACTCCCGAGCTGGCACAAGTGAAGAGCTTTGGTTTGCCGGTCATCGGCGAGTTGGAACTGGCAGGCCGCTTCCTCAAGGGCAAGATCCTGGCTGTCACCGGCTCCAACGGCAAGACCACCACCACCACGTTGCTGGGCGAAATCCTTGCCGCTGGCGGTCTGCCCACGCTGGTGGGCGGCAATATCGGCGTCCCGGTCGTCTCCCTGATCGATTCCAGCACCAACGAAAGCTGGTCGGTCCTGGAGGTCTCCAGCTTCCAGCTTGAAACCACCGAGCAATTCCATCCCTCCATTGCGGTGATTCTCAACATCACCCCCGACCATCTGGACCGTCACGGCAGCTTTGAAAACTACGTCCGCATCAAGGAACGCATCTTTGCCGCGCAGACCGCCGAGGACTGCCTGGTGCTGAACGCCGACAACACGCCCTGCGAAGCCGCTGCCGCGCGCTCAAAAGCCAAAGTCTATTGGTTCTCCATTGAGCATCCGGTTCCGCAAGGAGCCTGGTTGGAGTCGGGGTACGTGGTCTATCGCTCTGCCAAGAATGCGCCTACGGAAAAGGTGATGCTCCTCAGCGGTATTCCCCTCAAGGGCGAGCATAACGTGGAGAATGTGCTTGCCGCGGTGGTTGCCGCGCGCTTGGCCGGGGCCCCCAGCGACAGGTCTTCGTCGCAGGGGTGGCTGGCCGGTGTGCCGGCCGATGTGATTCGCCGCGCTGTTGAAAAGTTTCAGGCCGTCGAGCATCGCCTGGAATTTGTGGCCAAGATCAACGGCGTCGAGTTCTACAACGACTCCAAGGCCACCAACGTGGATGCCACCGCCAAGGCCATCGCCGCCTTCAGTGGCGGCATTCATCTCATTCTTGGCGGCAAGGACAAGGGCTCCGACTACACCCAGCTCTCCGACTTGCTGCGCGCGCGCGTTAGCGCTGTCTACACCATTGGCGCCGCGGCAGCCAAAATCGAATCGCATCTGCGCGGCGTGGTGACCATTCAATCCTGCGAAACCCTGGACAAGGCCGTCGCCGCCGCCGCTGCCGCCGCGCGCCCCGGCGAAGTAGTAGTGCTGGCGCCAGCTTGCTCCAGCTATGACCAGTTTGAAAACTACGAGCAGCGCGGAACGGTCTTCAAGCAACTCGTCAAGCAATTGAAGGACTGAATCATGATTGTCCTAGCTGAATTCTTTGAAAGGAATTACAGGACTGAATCATGATTGTCGTAGCTGAATTCTATGAAAGGAATTGCAGGACTGAATCATGATTGTCGTAGCTGAATTCTATGAAAGGAATTGCAGGACTGAACCATGATTGTCCTGGTTAATTTCTTTGAAGGGTACGGGTTGAAGGATACGGGTTGAAGGATACGGGTTGAAGGATACGGGTTGAAGGGTACGGGTTGAAGGGTACGGGCTTTATTGATGGCTGCATAAGGAATGTCCTGATAGGCGCGCCGGAGGCGCAGTGTTTGTTAGCCCCGCGCTTTAGCGTGGGGAAAGCGGATTCCACAGATTCACTTCGGAGTCCCGTAGGGACGGTGCAAGGACATTTCTTTTGCAGGGGCCATTAGCCCGTACATCAAGGTCCCAAACAGGAATGGGCTTTAGCCCCTGAGGGAATCGAAATAACCGAACGATTGCATAGCTCCGGGAGATTACAGAACCATGGCAAAGCGCATTGGGGGCGATAAATGGATCTTCTTCACCACCGTGCTGCTCGTCGTAGTGGGGCTGGCGATGGTCTTTTCCGCCTCGGCTGTCGTCGCGGCCCAAGGAAAGTTTCACTCTCCCTACGCTTTCATCGGCAAGCAGGCTCTCTGGGCGCTGGCCGGTTTGGCTTTCATGATGCTTCTTTCGCGCCTCGACTATTCGCTCTATAAATCCCCGCGCTTCATCTTTCCCGCTATCACCGTCACCACCATCCTGCTGGCGCTGGTTTTCCACTATTCCAAAGCCAACAACGCCCAGCGCTGGATTCGTCTGGGCGGTTTTTCTCTCCAGCCCTCCGAGATCGCCAAGCTCGTGCTGGTTCTCTTCCTCGCCTGGATTCTCTCCACCCGGCTCGACAAGATCAACCAATGGAGCACCCTCTGGCGCGCCCTTCTCGTCCCCCTGCTTTTGATCGGTCTGATCGTTTTCCAGCCCGACCTCGGCACCGCCCTGGTTCTGGCCGGCGTCACGGTCTCGATGCTCTTTCTGGCCGGCATCGACTGGAGGTTCCTCGCCGGCGGAGCTTGCCTTTCGCTGCCGTTTCTGTACATGGAGCTATTCGGGGTTTCCTGGCGTCATCAGCGCATCCGCGTCTTCGAGCGCTTCATCCTCAATCCAACCTGCGATTTGAAGGAACTCAAGGAAGTCGGCGCCGCGGGCTACCACACCTGCCAATCGCTGATCGCCGTGGGCTCTGGCGGCGTCACCGGCCTCGGCTACATGGACGGCCAGCAGAAGCTCTTTTTCCTGCCCGAGCCCTATTCCGATTTCATCTTCGCCAACATCGCCGAGGAGATGGGCTTCATCGGAGCTATCTTCCTCCTCATTCTCTTTGCGTACTTCGGTTATCGCGGCCTGCGCACCGCCTTTCGTTCTCAAGACCCTTTTGCCCGCCTCGCCGCCTTCGGCATCACCATGACCATCCTCTTGCAGGCCTTCTTCAACATCAGCGTAGTCATCGCCCTGCTGCCCACCAAGGGACTTCCCCTGCCGCTGATCTCCTCCGGCGGAACCTCGCTCTTCTTCACCCTGGCCAGCATCGGCATCCTGCTCAACATCAGCAGAAAGGCGGATTAAAAGCAGGGAATAGGGAACAGGGAATAGGGAACAGGGAACAGGGAATAGGGAACAGGGAATAGGGAACAGGGAACAGGGAATAGGGAACAGGGAACAGGGAACAGGGAACAGGGAACAGGGAACAGGGAACAGGGAACAGGGAACAGGGAACAGGGAATAGACTCCTCCCGGAGGGAGTGAAGGATAATAGCCCAGCATGGAGCGAAGCGAAATGCTGGGAATGAAGCACACAGAGAAGTTGCGTCCCGTAGGGACGCAGTGAAGATTGTTGCGAATACAATCATTGCGGGCTTCACGGTTGCGAAAAATTCATTCGGAGCCGCAAGAAGCGTCAGGGCACGACTTCAGTCGTGCCGCAAGATGGCGAATAAGGAATTGGGCTTTAGCCCCTGAGGTATGCTTTCTGCGGACTGAATTGTGTTTATGAGATGGCTTCTAGGGACTAGAGAACAGTGACTAGGGACAAATGTTCTCCCGGAGGGAGCGAAGGATAATAGCCCAGCATGGAGCGAAGCGAAATGCTGGGAATGAAGCACACAGAAGAGTTGCGTCCCGTAGGGACGCAGCGAAGATTGTTGCGAATACAATCATTGCGGGCTTCACAGTTGCGAAAAATTCATTCGGAGCCGCAAGAAGCGTCAGGGCACGACTTCAGTCGTGCCACGAGATGGCGAATAAGGAATTGGGCTTTAGCCCCTGAGGGACTAAACTCGATCGCTGAGGCGGTGACGAAATGATCTCCAATCCGCAGTTGCAACACACATTGTTGATTTATGCATCCTTCATGGCTTTCTACACATTTGCTGTATTCTGTATACCGATTAACCGCAAGAACGCGCCACTTTTTTGTGAAAGCTATAGGAAGCATATTTCGGCGATCATCATGACTCATGCGAAGTTCCTTTTGGTTTTACTAGGGTTTATGATATTTGCATCCTTCATTAGTCCTTTGCTGCCTAATTGGATGGCAGGTGAGTCAATTCCAAACCTGTTATCCAAGCAAGGAAGATCAATTTCGATTTTCGCCATATTGTGCGGGCTTATTTTTTTGTCATTACTGCTCGTTGAAAGATTCGTTATGTTTCTGGAATATGATGCAAATGATTCTGATTCAGACAATTCTCCCTCTTGAAAGGATTTCCCTTGTCTCACCTGCGCGTACTCATAGCTGGCGGCGGCACCGGAGGCCACATCCTTCCGGCGCTGGCCGTGGCTTGCCACTCGGCGGAAGAGTTCTCTGTGGGCGAGGTGGTTTGCAGAAAATTACGCTAAGTTTGCTTACACTGGATTCGTGCAGTTCAATAGTACGTCGGGCGCAGTCGCTTTCTTTTTGGGATGGATTCGCCTCAGATTCGCTTGCAACAGGCAGAATTCACCGCTAACCACCTTTAGAATGACGACTTTGCAAATAACTCCTTTGTTTTGACGACTTTACAGCGCAACCCTGTCTGTAACCTCAAGAAAACAGCGACTTTGCGTCCAAAGTACGGGTGGGGGTACCCCCTCCGCGCCGCAAGCTCCGCCCCGGTACAATGGAGATGAAAATCTCTCCTGAAAGGCGTTAATTTGTCGAACCTGCGCCTACTCATCGCCGGCGGCGGCACCGGAGGTCACATTATTCCGGCGCTGGCCGTGGCGCGCGAACTGGTCGCCCACCATGAAGCCGAAGTGCTCTTCGTCGGCACGGCGCGCGGCATGGAGAGTCGCCTGGTGCCCGAGGCCGGCTTCAATCTGAAACTTGTGGATGTAGGCCAGCTTAAAAATGTATCTCTGCTCACCCGCCTGCGCACACTGATGAACCTGCCCCGCAGCATCTTCGCCTGCAAGCGGCTGATCAGAGAGTTCCGGCCCAACGTTGTCTTCGGCGTGGGCGGATACGCCTCCGGCCCGGCGATGGCCGCGGCCTTGCAGCTCAAAATCCCGGCCATGGCTTTCGAGCCTAATGCCATGCCCGGCCTCGCCAATCGCCTCGTCGGCAAGCGTGTTCAAGCCGCCGCCGTCAACTTTCCTTCGGCAGCCCGCTGGTTCCGCAACGCCGAAGTCACCGGCATTCCCGTCCGCGCGGAGTTCTTCGCGCTCACGGCTCCCATCGCGCCCCACCTCTTGATCTTCGGCGGTTCGCAAGGCGCGCGCATCTTCAACGAGCATCTGCCCAGGATCATCTCGGCGCTGCTGGATGCCGTCCCCAGCCTCACCGTTCTCCATCAAAGCGGCGAGCGTCACTTCGAGCAGACCCAAGCCGCCTATGCCGCCAGCGGCGCCGACCCCAGACGTTGGCAGGTGCAGCCTTTCATCGACGACATGCCCGCCCGCTTTGCACAGGCCACGTTGGTGATGGCCCGCAGCGGGGCTTCCACGGTGGCCGAGTTGGCAGCTGCTGGCAAGCCCGCCTTGCTGGTTCCCTTTGCCGCCGCCGCCGACGACCATCAGCGCCGCAACGCCGAGGAAATGGTGAAAGCCGGCGCGGCAGTGATGCTCGACGAGCAGGCCCTCGACATTCCCGGCAAGCTGCTCGCAGCCCTCACCAGCTTGCTAGAAAATCCGGCGGGCCTGGATGCCATGGCCGTTGCGGCTCGCACCCAGGCCCATCCCGACGCCGCTGAGCGCATCGCCGGCCGGCTCGTTGCCCTGGCGATGCCTACCGCTTGACGATCTTAGCCAGGCGCGGATCACTCCAGAGCGCGGTGAATGCAGGATCCTTGTAGACACTGCCCATCTCGGGGTAGTGCTCCTCTTTGGCCCGGCGCAAATATTCCAGAGCTCCGTCGAGGTTGCCGCGTTTCATATACGACTTGGCAATCAAAAACGAAATGCGGGCGCGCTGTTCCGGCGTCGATACCTGGGCGACAACTCCCTCCGGGCTGGTGCTCAGCACGTCGGCGTCCAGCTCCAAGGCGCGGGCGTATTCGGTCATGGCGTAATCGACCTCGCTAAGCCCCATCCAGGCATTGGCAAGGTTGAGATGCGTGTGCGCGTTAGACTCATCCAGCGCCAGAGCCTGTTTGAGGAAGGTGACGGAAGACTTGAATCTCCTGTCCAGTAGGTCCAGGACCCCAAGGTTGTTCAAGGCAGCAAAGAATTGAGGGTTGTACTTCAGCGCCTTGCCGAAGTTCCTGCGCGCCGCACCCCGGTCATTCAGTTGCAACTCGGCAATGCCCATCTTGTTATAAAGATCAGCGCTTTTCGTGTTCACGCGCAGGGCCGAATCGTAGTGGGAAACGGCCGCAGCATAATCTTTGTGGATACGATCCAGGTCTCCGTTTTCCTCCGCTACTCTGGCCGCCTCCAGCTTGTCCTTCTTAGCCGTAGCAGAAGCGGGGTTTGTCTTTCCGTAAGCGGCTGCGCTCATCAGCAGGCTCATCACTGCCAGTACCATCACGAGTCTTTTCATGGGTCACCTCTCCAGCTCGGGAGCATAGGTTGGAGCGCTTGCCGGCCCCGGCACTCTGCTCCCTGCATGCACTCCAGTAAAGATCGCCCGTGAAGTGCCCGCAACGCTATACCTGCTACTTGTTCGTTTCGCCGGGGTTAAATGCATCCACGGTGCATCCAGCACCCATGCCCTGCCATCACTTACACCAGCCTCGCCTGCGGCGTCAACCACCTCTTCAACAGGGGTTACTTGCCGTTACACGCCGCTTTTCCTCGCCCCTTCAACCGTTAAATGCTGAAAAAACAATCATTGTGCGCTAGCATTACAATCAATCCGGAGACGGAAACGATGGCGATTGAAAGCCCAGTGCCGGTCGATCTTGAAGCGCAGCGCGCTGAACTGGCCGCGGTGCTTCGCTCGGAGTGCTTCACTCGCGCGCCCGCGCTCGCTCATCTGCTGTCGTACTTGTGCGAGAAGCTCTTTGCCGGCGAGGCTCGCCAGATCAAGGAGTATTCCGTTGGCGTGGAGGTCTTCCGCCGAGGAGATTCCTTCGATCAGGACTCCGACTCGATTGTGCGGGTTGAGGCCAACCGCCTGCGCAAGCGTCTCGCCGAGTATTACGCCGGCGAAGGCGCATCGCATCGGCTTCACATCGCCATTCCCGTCGGACAATATGTTCCGCAGTTCAACACTGCTGTTGCGCGACAAGGAAAAGAACAGCCAACTCTCGTTGATTCCGTCGTGGCAAGAAGGTTCGGAATCGATAACGCTCGTATTCTACGGATAGATGAGTGGTTTCGTCTATCCGGCCGCAGGATCTGGTGGCTGGTCGCCGCGCTCGTGCTCCTCTCTGTTGGCCTCGGTTGCGCTTTGCTGATTCTCCGGCAGATGAAGCAGGCCTCGCCGAAGGCAGAATCGAGTCAGTCCTTTGCCCTTCCTGAGGAATCGCAGCTTGGCCCGCCTCTGGGCGAGGAGGTCCGCATCCTGGCAGGCGCGGGCCGCAGCTTTGTCGATCATGCCGGTAAGCTATGGAATGCCGATGCCTGGTTTGATGGCGGCGATGCGGTAAAAAGCTCCGTGCAGCACATCTGGCGCACTCAAGACCCTGATTTTTACCGCAGCAGTCGGCAGGGAGAATTTCGCTACGCGATTCCCCTGAAAAATGGCATCTACGAACTCCGCCTGCACTTTGCCGAAACGGTCTATGGCCCGGAGTCCACAGAAACGGGCGGAGAAGGCAGCCGCCTGATGACCGTGCGCGCCAACGGGAAAACGCTGCTGACACGTTTCGATGTGGTGGCCGATGCCGGAGCCAGCCGCACAGCCGACGTGAAGGTATTCACCGACATTACCCCGGCTTCGGATGGGCTGCTGCATCTGGAGTTTTCCGGCGAGGACGGCAAACAGGCCATCCTCTCCGCCATCGAGATTCTGCCCGGCTTCCGCGGGCATATCCGGCCCGTGCGCCTGCTGGCCCGCCAGACGCCGTATTACTCCAACGACAGCCACTGGTGGAGTCCGGACAATTACTTCGAGGGAGGGCAACTGGCGGCCTACACAGCCCCGGTAAAAGGGACCGACGATCCTGAACTTTACGAAACCGAGCGCTGGGGAAACTTCTCCTATGCCATTCCCGTTTCGCCGGGAACATACTCCGTAGTGCTGCATTTCGCCGTGCGCCACGGCGACGGGGACCAGCCCTCATCCTCCTCCGGCGAGAACAGGGCGCCTGTAGCCCACATTTTCGATGTCTTCTGCAACGGAAATGCGCTGCTGAAGAACTTCAACTCTGTCAAAGAGGCGCGTCAAACCGACGTGGTCATTCGCAAGTTCACGGACCTCAGGCCGAACGCACAGGGCAAATTGCTTCTTAACTTTGTTCCCGTGGAGGGCTATGCAACCGTGACGGGCATAGAAGTTCTTCCGCAATAATCCGCCGTGCTTGCCGTCCTACCCTTTGATTGAATTTTCAACCCGCAAAAAAAGGCTCGCCTGCCGAAGCAGACGAGCCTTTTTGATGAAAGTCGCAATAGTTTACCGATGTCCGCCGCCGCCGTGTCCGCCGCCGCCGAAGCCGCCAGCATGACCACCGCCGCCGCTAAAGCCGCCGCCACGAGAGCCGCCGCTATAGCCACCAGCATGGCCGCCACTCGATCCGCCTCGCGCACCGCCGGAATAACCGCGTGCACCGCCGCTGTTTCCACGCGCTCCGCCTGCGTAGCCACGCGATCCGCCTGCATAACCGCGTGCGCCGCCGGCAACGCTGCCCCGAGAACCGTTGGCATAAGCGCCTCGTCCCGCAGCAACTCCGCGAACCCCGTAGCCGCCACGATTACCGTAGCCGCCGCGGCCCCAGCCATGACCCCAGCCCCAGCCGTACCACGGTCCTACGCCGAGGAACAAACCGCCGCGGAACCAACCCGGCCCGTAATAGCCGTAAGGAGCGCAGGAATAGGGGTAGTAGGAGTAATAGCCCCAACTGCAGACCGGAGGACCGTAGTCCATGGGAGCAGCAGCAAGCGCGGGGCCGACTCCAACATCTTGATCTTCTTCCACATCCTGGGCCATTGCCGTCACCGCGAACGGCACAGCCAGCAGCATTGCAATCAGAACCAGCCGAAATCTCCGCATAATATCCTCCATGTGCTGACTTGCGCTGCCCGTCCCGCTTCTATCGGACCAGGGAACCGGAGATGACCTCCGTCCTCAGCACTGCCGGCTTCTGGGCTTTTCTTCCCAACCGGCTTCTATACTCTCAGACAACATTCCTGCGGTTAAGTTGCGGTACGCTTCAAGAAAAATTTTCTGGTGGCGCAGATCCTAATTGGCCAGCACCGCACGGTAGCGCACCTTGCCCTTTTTCACCTTCTCGATAGCCGTGTTGGCCTGGGCCATGGGGAAGGATTCTGTGATAGCTTTGATCCCGTGCCGCGCCGCCACGTCCAGCATCTCCTTGAGGCGATAGGGACTTCCCGATGGGTTGCCGCTGATGGAGCGCTGGCCGCTAATGAGCGGAAACGCCAGCAAGCTGACCGCTGTTGGCGGAACCCCAACAAAGCACAGCGTCCCGGTAGGCCGCAATGCCTGCACAAAGGCTCCCCAATCCTGGTCGGCATTGGCGGTGTTCAAAATAAAGTCCTGCGTTCCGGCCACCTCTTTCACGGCCTTCGACTCGCGGGAATTCACAAATTTGTGCGCTCCCAGCGCACGCGCCTCTTCTTCCTTCTCCACCGAGGTCGAAAACGCCGTCACCTCCGCGCCGAAGGCCCGCGCGAACTGAATGGCCATGTGACCCAGCCCGCCGATGCCCACAATGCCCACCCGCGATGACGGGTTAACGCCGTGCGTGCGCAGGGGGTTGTAGACGGTGATGCCGCCGCAAAGAAGTGGCGCCACATGCTCGCTCTCCAGCGCGTCGGGAATCGGAATCACAAAGCGCTCATTGGCGCGTACGCGGTCCGCATAGCCGCCGTTGCGGTGGACGCAGGTTCCCTCGGAGGCCAGGCACAGATTCTCCATTCCCCGGGTGCACCACTCGCACACCCCGCAGGAATTTGACTGCCAGCCCAGGCCCACGCGCTGGCCCACCTCGAGCGACCGCACCTCGGTGCCCAAGGCCGCTACCTTGCCTATAATCTCGTGGCCGGGAATGAACGGATACTGGCTGATCCCCCAGTCGTTGGAGATCAGATGAAGGTCGCTGTGGCAGATTCCGCAGTGGGTAATCGCGATTTCCACCTCGTTCAGGCCCAGTTTGCCAGGGTCGTACTTGAAAGGCAACAGTTCTGCGCCAGCCGCATGTGCTGCAAGTCCTTGTATTTGTGTCATGGTAAGTCTTGAAACCTCGTTTGGGGATAGAATTCGGGCGGATCGAATGAGGAAGCACCGCCCTGGCCTTGGAATAACGTTCTCAGCTAATTCTAGTTTAAACCGTCGCCCGGTTCTATGCGCAGGTTGAGCAGTTGAAAACCGCCCAGGACTCCGTCAGCGGACTCATCAGCTACCGGCTCCACAGACTCCCCGTTCAGGACGGCATCCATCGAGGCGCGCAGCGTCTCCAGCGTGTTAGCCAAAGAAAACGAAAGACTTATGAGTGTTTACGAACTGCGCGCCCAGAGATTAATGCGGTTTAGCCCTGTTTCTCAACCAAAGTGAGCCGTTCGCTCAATGGAGAGACTTGGCGGAAAACTTCGAGCTGATTATTCGCCTTGAGCATTGCGAATTCGGATCGTATTTCGGCGCGAAAGGCTTCCACCGTTGTCATGAGCGCATCGTGCTGGACCTCAATCTGACGACGCAATGCATTGTGCTGGACCTCGATCTGCTTGCTCATGGCATCCTGCTTGGCCTGAATCGCCTTGAGGTCCGGAGCAACAAGATCCTGGATCACCTGCCGCAATCCAGGAATTAAGTCAGCCATAGTGGTATCTTAGGTCAAATATAACCAAACACGCAAATTAAATGGAATGGGTCAGTTTGAAAGGACAATCCCTCAGGGGCTAAAGCCATGCCCTTTCAAAACATCGGCTTAATCAGAGATTCCCTAGCGTTTGCGAGGTGGCTTCATGCGCGGGATGGAGGAGAAGCCCGCTCCTGAGCCTGGCGGCATCGCTGCCTGGGATTCACCTGGGTAGAGGATCGTGACTCCAGGGTTGCGCAGGCTCTCTCCGGCAAGGAACTCTCCGTAGATTTCCGAGTGGGCCTTCAGGTATTTGCGCAACTCCTCGCGAATCACCCCGCCGCCGCCCGTCGATCCGTAGCCATGGATCACCTCCAGGCGTCCGCGGTATCCGCTGCGCACGCAGTTGTTGTAGAAGCGCACAAACTCCCGCAGCGCTTCCGCCACCGTGAAGTTGTGAAGATCGATGGATCGAGTCTCGCTCATCGCAATGACTTCACTTTAGAGCATTACCACCGACAGTGTAAGGAAGCTCCGTGCCCCATCCATTTCACGTTCTGTGTGAAATGGGTGGGAAACCACGAAATCAACCTTACAGAAACTGTGAAAATGCTCAAGCGGATCACTCTCCGCCTGCGCCAAGCCAGCAGCGGTGCCGCTCGCCCTATTCCCTATTCCTGATCCCTGATCCCTGATCCCTGTTCCCTGTTCCCTGTTTTTTCCACGCCTGCTCGACGTAGCTGTCGGTCATGCCGGCGATGTAATCGGCGACGGTGCGTATCAGGCCCTCGGCGGGAATCTCCGCCTGGTGGTCGGCGGGCAGCAGGCCGGGGTCGGCAAGGATGGCGGAAAACAGCCCCTGGATGATTTCGGCAGCATCCGCGTGTTCCTGCTCCATGCCGGGAGATTCGTACAGGTTGGCGTAGAGAAACTTTTTGGCGGCATGGCGAGCGGCTTCCATCTCCGGGCTCAGAGCCACGAGGCGCTGGGGCGCGCGGCGAATCTCATCTAGTGTCGTCGCGCCCACGGCGGAGACCTGCCGGCGCGACTCTTCCATCAAATCCGTGACCAGACGGTCAAGAATGCGCTTGAGTGTCTCATAAATTGCCAACTTGGGCGGAGCGGCGGCGTAATCGCGAAGCACTGCATCGTGGAAGCCGCGGAAGAGGGCCACATTCTCGCGCACCTGGCCAAGAGAGAGAATGCACGAGTCGAGGCCGTCATCAAAATCAGCAGTCAGGTAGGCGATCTCGTCGGCCAAGTCGATGAGTTGAGCTTCCAGGGGAGGGAATTGATCAAGGAAGTATTCGGCCAGTTCCGGATGGGTTGCGGCGGAGTAGTCGTGGGAGTGCTTGACGATGCCCTCGCGCACCCCCAGGGTCAGATTCAGCCCGCGAAAGCCGGCGTAGCGCTCCTCAAACCATGTAACGATGCGCAGGGCGTGCAGGTTGTGGTCAAAGCTCAGGCCGTATCCGCGCAGACACACGTCGAGAGCCTTTTCGCCGGCGTGGCCGAAGGGCGGGTGGCCGATGTCGTGCGACAGCGCCAGCGCCTCGGTCAACTCCTCGTTCAGCCCCAGCGCGCGGGCCACGGTGCGGGCAATCTGGGTGACTTCTAAAGTGTGGGTGAGGCGGCTGCGAAAGTGGTCAGAAGGGGAATCGCCAGCCAGGCGCCGAAAAACCTGTGTCTTGCCGGCCAGGCGGCGAAAGGCGCGCGCGTTCAAGATGCGAGCGGCATCGCGGGCAAACGGCGTGCGGTAGGGGTGCAACGGCTCCGGATGCGCGCGCAGGGTCAACTCGCCGTCAGCGCCCACGGCAATCCCCGCAGGCAGCGCGTAGTTCGGTCTGGTTTCAGAAAGTTTCATCGCCGTCAAACTCAATGTTGAATTCGTTCCCTAGGTCTCTGACAGCTTATTGTTGTACCAACTATGGGTGCCCCACCCTCGCCGCGTACTTGTTTTTGCGGCTAGGGTGGGAGGCACAAAATTAAACGGTCAGTGACCTAGTCCCTAGTCCCTTAGTCCCTCAGTCCCTGTTTTTCAACACACCAGATTCGCCCGCCTCAGCTTGACGCCATCCAGGCGCCCCAGCAGGGTGACGGCGATGCGTGCGGGATCGAAGAGCCGCTGCGCCATGGCCTGCACCTGCGCCGCGTCCACTTCGCTGATGCGCGCGATAATCTCGTCCACCGTGATGAACTCATGGAAGTACATCTCCTGGCGCGCCAGGTTGGCCATGCGCGCGTTGGAGCTCTCCAGCGCCAGCAGGATGTTGCCCTTGACCTGGTCCTTGGCGCGGGTCAGCTCTTCGTCGCTCAGCAACTCCTGCTTCAGCTTGCGGAACTCCTCCAGGATCAACTGCACCACTTCCAGGCCCTTGCCCACCGAAGTGCCTGCAAAGACGCATAGGGTTCCGGTGTCGCGGCAGGGACTCAGGTCAGAGAAGATGGAGTAGGCCATGCCGCGCTCCTCGCGGATGGTTTGGAAGAGGCGCGAACTCATGCCGCCGCCCAAAACTGTATTCAAAATCAGCGTGACGTAGCGGTTCTCGTCGGTGATGGGCGGCGAGGGAACGCCGAGGCAGATTTGCACCTGCTCCAGGGATTTTTTGTTGCGCAGCAGGATGCGCGCGCTGGCCTCGGGTGCCGGCAATTCTTGGAGCGTTGCCCCGCCGGCCAGCGTGGAGAATTTGCTCGCCACGGTCTCGGCAAACTCATCGTGGTCCAGGTTTCCAGCCGCCGAAAAAATCATGTTGCCGCCGTGAAAGCGATCGCCGTGATAAGCGACAAGGCTGTCTCTGTTCAGCCGGGCAACCGTCTTCGAGGTGCCCAGAATCGGCCAGCCCAGTGGATGATCCTTCCAGAAGGCCTGCGTGAACAGTTCGTTGACCAGCACCTCCGGGTTGTCCTCGTCGATCTTGATCTCTTCAAGAATTACGCCGCGCTCGCGCTCGATCTCGGGCGCGTCGAAGACCGGGTTGAGCACCAGGTCGGTCAGAACGTCCAGAGCGATGGGGACGTGCTCGGCCAGCGACTTGACGTTGAAGCAGATGGTCTCCTTGCCAGTGAAGGCGTCCAGGTTGCCGCCGATGGAGTCCATCTCCCGGGCAATCTGCTGCGCGGTGCGGGAGCGGGTGCCCTTGAAGAGCATGTGCTCCACAAAATGGGTGATGCCGTTCATCTCCGCCGGCTCGCAGCGGGAACCGGATTTGATCCACACCCCCATGGCCACCGAACGCAGATAGTCCATCCGCTCGGTCAGCACAATCAGGCCGTTCGGCAGTATGGTGCGGCGAATATTACGTTCTGTGGACATCGTCAATTAGTGGGTAGCGGACAGTGATCTGCCCTCACAGTCTGAGGTAAAGTTCGTGTTTTGAAAGGGCACGGCTTCAGCCGTGCCGAAAATGGTTGATAGAAAACCACGGGCTTTAGCCCCTGAGGGATGGTTTTCGGCACTTTCGACCTGCACCCCATGTTGCTGGGCAATCATTGGGTAGAATTCGATTGTAGGCCAAGACGCTGCACATCGCGCTGCGGCCAAACGCAAAATGATCTATCCTCAGCCAAGCGATGCGTGAAGACTTCCCCCAACTTGATCAGATTAAACCCGTTAGCCCGAAGGACGAGGGCCGTCCGCGTGGGTTATTCGGTTTTGACGCCGAGGCGCTCAGCAACCGCATGGTCGCGGTGGGCGAGCCGGCCTGGCGCGGCGGCCAATTAGCCGAAGCCCTGTATCGTCAACGGGTTGCGGAGCTAAGTGAAATCACTACTTTACCGAAATCGCTGCGCCAAAGGCTCGCCGCGGAAGGCTGGCAGGTGGGCCGGCCGGCAATTACACAGGTCTTCCAGTCCGTGGACGGCACGGAACGCTACCTGGTCGAGTGCCTCGGCGGCGATGGTCTGACCGTGGAAACCGGGGTCCCCGGCGACAGGTCCATCGTCGCTGGGGTGGTGGAAACCGTCTGGATGCCGGAGGGCGACGAGGGCGAAACCGGCGATGGCAGCGACCAGGAGGAAGTGGCGAAGCCCTACCACCAAGCCACCCTCTGCGTCTCCAGCCAGGTGGGCTGCGCGGTGAACTGTCAATTCTGCTTCACCGCCAAACTCGGCTTGCAGCGCAATTTAAGCTCGGGCGAAATCGCCGGCCAGGTTCTCTGTGTCTTCGACCGTCACGCCGTTGAAGTGGGCCGCGACCGCGTGAACCTGGTCTTCATGGGCATGGGCGAGCCGTTTCTCAACTACGACAACTTCATGGGAGCCGTCCGCTTGCTCATCAGCGAGGTTGGCCTGAGTCCGCAGCGCATGACGGTCTCGACATCGGGCATTGTCCCCGGCATCGAGCGCTTTGCCCACGAGCCGCTGGAGTTTCGCCCCAAGCTGGCCATCAGCCTGAACGCGCCCAACGATCAAATCCGTAATGAGATCATGCCCATCAACCGCAAGTGGCCGATTGAATCCGTGATGGCTGCGGTGCAGCGGGTCCAGCTTCGCTCCCGCGAGCGGATTACCTTTGAATATGTTCTGCTGGGCGGGGTGACCGACCGGCTCCAGCACGCCGCCGAGGTAGCCCGCCTCATCCGCCGGAGTGGATTGCCGGCCAAGGTGAACCTGATCGCCTGGAATCCCGGTCCCGGCATTGCGTACGCTACGCCGCAACCGGAAGCCATAGAAGCCTTCCGCCGCACGCTGATCGACGCGGGCATTCCGGCTTATCTGCGCAAGCCGCGCGGCCGCGACATCTACGCCGCCTGCGGGCAGTTGAAGCGCACGGTGGAGGGGTAGATCGTATGCGAAAAAAGGAATGTCTCCGCGCATTATATGATATATGATATAGTTTCTTGGTGAAAGAATACGCGCAAATCCGCTGGGCGGGCGATGCAAAGGAAATATTGAGCGCCTTTCCTGATGCGGTGAAGGGCATCTTCGGATACTCCCTTCGCAGACTGCAAAAGGGACTTCTTCCGGATTGCGATGCTCGCCGGATGGAATCGATCGGCAAGGGTGTTTGGGAATTGAAAACCGCCGATGAACGCGCGTGGTATCGGGTGATATACCTGACGCGAATCGGTGATGATCTTTTTGTTCTGCACGCCTTTGAAAAGGACAGTCGGAAGACGGACAAGCGCGATCTTGAGATTGCAAAATCTCGCTTGAAAATGGTACTCGCGGAGTTAAGAAAAGCGAAGGAGGAAGACAATGCCCAATAAAACTAGTGTAATCACTCATGTCACGCGCGGCGACGTGCTGGACGATCTGGGTTTTTCGCGTTCCGAGGCAACGGCGTTGAAGTTCAAGGCCGACCTGCTGGATGCAATCCGCCAAGAAATAGAACGTAGAAACTACACCCAGCGGCAACTGGTAGACATTCTCGACGAGCATCAGCCGGCCGTCAGCAACTTGCTCCAGGGAAAAATCAATCAAGTGAGCATCGAAAAGCTGCTGCGCTATTCCGACCGTCTGGGAATGCGCGCGCGGCTCAAAGTTCTTCCCGCACTCCGGGCAGTGGCCGCCGCTTAACTACGCACAATCTACGCCGCCTGCGGCCAGTTGAAGCGCACGGTGGAGGGGTGAGATTCATATTTTTCAATTTTGTGTTTTAAGCGAATTGATAATTTTGCCAACCGTCTACTTTTCATCCGCAGTTCCGGTAAATCGATCCTTATCGATTCTGCGTTGAAATATCATTCCATTCCAAGTCCAGGAAAATTTTCCAGTCCACCAATCCCCCAGAATCTGGCCGCGTTTGTTCGTCTGATTGAAATTGCGATATATACGCGACCCGAGGCCGAGGCCACGCGCTCTCTGCTTCGCGCGCTCAAAGTTGCGCAAATCCCAGCAACCATCCCCAGGATGATAGTTGGGCGGATAGACTGTGTAATCGATTATGATTCTCTTGATGGCCATAACCGCTATGCCGCCCGCTCCACCACTTCCAGAACCGTGCCCTCAATCTTCTGCAGATAGGCGACAATCTCGAAGAGGTTTCTTGCCTGCGGATTTCCAGTCGAGCTGAACATGCGCATCAGCACCTTGGGCGAGCGGTCCAGATCGGCTCCCAGCTTCACAAAGCCAATCGTACCGTTGATGTATTTGCGAAGCACGGACTTTCCCGTCTCCACATCGCCGGAGATCATGCAGCCTACGGCTTCCTTCAGCAGCGCCCGGCGAAAATCCGCGCTTTTCTGAAGATGCTCTCGAATGGTCTCATTAAAGTCCTTAGTCAGTGCCATCATTTCACCCGCTTTCGTTCCTTGTATTCCTGCCAGAGAGCTTTTGCCGTTGCGATGTCAGCTTGCTGACGCCGTTTGGTTCCGCCACCGAGCAAGATCACCAGCCGTTCTCCATCCCGGCCAAAGTAAATGCGATAACCCGGGCCGAAGTCCAGCCGCAACTCCTGAACACCCGCGCCTTCGCTCTTCACCGACGAAACATTACCCCGCTCGAGCCGGTCAAGAGCAATAGCTATGCGTGCCTGGGTGGTATCGTCCAGCTTTTCAAACCATCGCTCAAAGGGATTGCGCCCCAGACGGTCAACGTACTGGCGAATCTCAATCACATAGACATGGTAGCACAAAAGATACTATAGTAGTATATTGATGCGCCGCAATTCCACCCTTTCCGCAGAAAAAAGCGGAAAGGATGGGTCACGTGGCATTACAGAAACAATGAAAATGCGCTAATTGCCCACTCAGCGCGCCGTACTATGCACGCCCAGCGCACCCAGCTTGGATTTAGCCTGCGCGGCCTCGGGGGTTTGAGGATGGCGCTTGATGAGCAGCTTCAGCTCGGTGATGCCCGCGTCCTTTTTGCCCAGTTGCAGCAGCGCCAACCCCTTGCGCAGTTGCGCGGCCGGAGCCTTCGCGTTGCCGGGGAAGCCTTCCAGCACGGCGTTGTAGGCTTTCACGGCGTCCGCGTAATCTTTCTGGCGGTAGGCGATTTCGCCCAGGTAAAACTGGGATGCGCCGGCCAGCTCGTCCATCGGATAGTAGTGAATCACGTCTTGAAATTCGCCGCTGGCCACTTCGTACTTGGCCGCGTTGTAGTCGCTCATGCCGGACTGAAAGGTTTCCTTGAGCGGCGGCGTCTGAGGGGCGCCGGGAGCGTCAGGGCCGGCCGCTGTTCCCGCTTGAGCCGCGGACGGATTCTGGATGTTCTGCAACACCGCCTGCATATCCTGGATCGATTTATCCAGCTTGGCGATGCGCGACTTCAACTCGTCCACCGAGTCGTTGAGCGCCTGCACCTGGCCGGAGGCGGTGTCCAGCTTGCCGCTGGCCGCGTCGTTTTGGGCGGCAATCTTCTGCTGCAGAGCGGTCACCGTCGCGGACATCTGGTTGGCATTGTCCGCGGTCTGCTCGGCCAGATGCTGCAAGACGGCGAAGCGCGAGTCCATGGTGGATTGAAGCCGCTGCACCATGTCCAGCAGTTGCTGCACCTGCGTTTGCAGCTCGACCATCTGATCCTTCGACGCGCGCGCCGGCGTCGAGAGGGTGAAAAGCACTATGGCGAACAATGCCGCCGCGAAAAGAGGATTGCGATGTGAATGTGTTTTGTGCATGATTCTCCCCAAAGAAAACTATCAGCTTACAGTTGACTGCGTACCGGCGACGGTTAGCTGTAAGCGGCCCACCGAGTTACTGCGCCGGCTTGATAAAATACCCCGACACGCGCCACTTCCCATCCTTGTCGAGCATTGGAGTAATCGTCTCAATGAACGACCCGCCATTCGCAAACTCAGCTTTGTATTGGATGATGACGTATTCTCCCTTCGGCGCATTGGGGACATCGGTTTGATACAGCGCCCCCATCAGTGTGCGGCTCCCGGCGGCTCCAAGCGGCGCGCGCACTTGCTGAAGCGCCTTTTCCCAATCGGCCTTCGATATTTTCGACTGGAAGAAAGATGCTGCCTCCTGCCAACTTTGTCCATAGTCGCCGCGGTCCACCAGCGCCAGCCAGGATCGCGCACTCAACTGCGCGGCTTCTCGTTTTGCCGCCTCGTCCTGCGCAAACGAAACGGAGCACAGCAATAGCGCCAACATTGCAACGGATAACATCCGGTTCATGATTTCTTCCTTTCCATGAAGATATAACTCCAAATCTGTGAAGCCGGGACTCCCCAAGTATCGCTTCTGAGACCTGAAAATACTTCAAACGACAGCAAGAATGAATGGAACGCTGATCTTTTTTCTGATCACTGTTCCCTGTTCCCTGTTCCCTGTATTTTACCTTTCCGGCGTAAATCCGGCGCGGCGGTTCTGTTGCCAGCACTCCTCGGTTGACTCGGAGCAGAAGGGCTTCTCCTTGCCGTAACTGACGACGCGGATGCGATTGGCCGCGACACCGGCGGTCACCAAGGCATTTTTGGCCGCATCGGCGCGGCTCTGTCCCAGCGCCAGGTTGTACTCGTTGGAGCCGCGCTCATCGCAGTAGCCGCCGAGGACGATCTTCACCTCCGGATGGCTCGCCAGGTAAGAGGCGTCGCGCGAGAGCGTGGCCTGCGCATCGCCGCGGACATCGTAGGTGTCGTAGTCGAAGAAGATGTCCTGAACGTTGCTCTTGAACTCCTCTTCCGCGCTCATCGTGCTGTTGGGCACAACTACGGCGGGAGCACCATTCACGGTCACCCGCGCCGTGGCCTCGGCCGTGCCGCCGTCGCCCTTCGCCACCAGGTGATAGGTGGTCGATTCCGTGGGAGTCACGGTCTTTACGCCCGAGGAGGGTACGTCGCCGATGCCATCAATGGAGACCGTGTCGGCGTTCGTCGTGCGCCAACTCAGCTGCACCTGGTCGCCGGACGAAACCAGCGCCGGAGATGCGGTGATCTGTGCTGTGGGCGTGGCCGCAGTTGTTGCCGGAGCCGTCTCCTGATGGGAAATCGGTTTTTTCTTTGACTGATTGCCGCAGCCTGCAACAGCAACCAAAGCGGCAAGCAGCACAATAGGCGCCAGAATGCGATTCAGTCGGTTCATTGGAAAACTCCTTCCAGAATTCAGTGGCAACGTAAACATGATAATGCAGTAAACCGGATTGTTTCATTCAGCAGACTCGCTGGCTGGTCAACTCGATACAGGCCGTCTCACTTCCAGCTCCAGTTGGGCATGAAGTTGTTGCCCGTCTGCGTTAGTTTGTGCTGCTCGGTGCCGTCGGAGAGCATCGACCAGATGTCGGTGTGCCCGCCCACCTTCCGCTCAAAGACGATGTGCCGGTTGTCCGGCGCCCAGGAGGGATAATCGTTGACTCCGGCTTCGTGGCTCAGTTGCAGCCAGCGCTTGCTGGCAATGTCCATCACGTAGATGTCGTATCCGCCGGGCGCTCCCGGTCCGTACTTACGGTCCCAGGCGAAGGTCAAGAACTGCCCGTTGGGCGACCACGAGGGCGAGACGGCATAGCCCGAGTCGGTCAGCCGCTGCACGTTGGCGCCGTCCTGATCCATGGTGTAGATTTGCGGCAAACCGGTGCGCCCGCCCGCCCATGCGATTTGCGAGTTGGAGCGCGGATTCCAGGTGGGCGCGACGTTAGGCCCCTTCAGGGAGGTAATACTGTGCAGGTTGGCCCCGCCTGCATCCGCAACCCAAATCTGGGAATCGCCCGAGCGCGACGACGAGAAGGCTATCTTGGTTCCGTCGCCCGACCATGCCGGAGACTGATTGCTGCCTCCCGCCGTGCCCGCCGGAAAGTTCACTATCCGGAACAGTTCCAGCGAGTACATGCGGATGGCCCAACCCTCGCGGCCCAGGGATGCGAAGGCGATGCGCGTATTGTCCGGCGAGATGCGCGGCGAGAGCGAGATGGCGCCCAGGTGCGTGACCTGATACTGGTTCTGCCCGTCGTAGTCCATTACCCAAATCTCTTTGCTTCCGCTGCGCGAGCTGACAAAATATATCTTTGTCTCGGCGATGCCGTTGATCCCGCCACCCAGCCGCAGGATGATCTCGTCGGCAAACCTGTGCGCTATGGTCCGCGCCATATCCGGGCTGGCCACTTCGTTGTACTGCTTGCCCAGCACCTGGGGATTGGCGGTGTTGCGGGTGTCATCCAGCCAGCCGGAGACAGCCAGCCGGCCATTGGTTGCCGAGAGCGCGCCGAAGGCCACCATGGATGCGTTGGCCGGCGCCGCAGACCACTGCGTTAAGTCAATCTCTTTGGGCGAGCCTGGCATGGCCGGCGGCGCCATGCTCTTCGATACCAAATCAAAAATGCCGGCGTTGGTAAGGTCATTGAAGAGCGTGGCGTCAAAGACCGCCTTCAAGGTAGGCGTCTGAGGATCGCCGGCAACGGGCTTGAAATCCGCCGCGGCAAGGCGGATGCGCTCGTTGCCCAGGTTGGATCCTGTGCGAATCCAATCCTGAGCGGTGGCGGGAATGGCGGCCAAAGCTGCCAGAACAATCAGCAAATAAGGGAAAATTCGGGAATGTGCCTTCATCGGACGCGCAATCCTTCCTCGGTAAAAGTGCGAACTCGATTTGCCGGCTCAGGAATGCGGCCAGCCTTGTCGGCCTGAATCCCAAGTTTCCACTGCGGGAAAGAGCCGCCCGCGTTCACAATTCCATTTTACTTCCGCGTCGCACTGTCGCTCTGCGAAATTAATACTCTGTGAGTGATTAGTTTGAAGGGTACGGGCTTTAGCCCGTACAAAACAAGACTTCAAAAACTTAAGGGCTTTAGCCCCTGAGGGAATGCGTTTTCAAAGAGTCCTACTACTAGTACTCACAATAGAAAGACGTCATGACCGTGCTTTTGTTATATTGCGCGGGCAGCGCGCCGAAGGTGTCCACGCGCTGCGCGGCCCTCATGCAGGCTCGATCCAGCGTCTGGCTCCCGCTGTTCATGCTCATCTGCACATTGCTCACGCTGCCGTCGCGGTGAATAGCGAATTGGATGTAGGCTTTGGAGCCTTTGGGCGTGTGAGGGTCTACCTCCTGCCGGAAGGAACTGGAGGACATTTTGCGGTTGATTCCTTCCACGTACCAGCCATAGAGAGAGCCAAAGTCGCCGTCGCTGACCGTGGTTTGGCCGCTGCTGAAGCCCTGCGGCTGAATCGACCGCACCATGGACGACCCCGACTGCTCGCCGTAGCGAGCCAGATTATCCGGCTGCGGCTCATGCTGCGGAGTCTTGCGCGTGTTCTGCTTTTGCTTATTCTTCTTGTCGGCGATGTCCAGCGTGCTGTCGTCCACCGCCTGCTTCGACTTGACGGCAGCCTCATCCGGCGCCTGGCTGGGCGTATCCGTGGCCAATACGTTCTCATTGAGCGGTTGATCAGAGGGGAGGGGAAGGGCGCTGACCATGCTTACCTGAATCGCTCCGCTTCCCGCGCCGCCCCACGTGTTGTGATGAAACAGGCCTGCCAATAATCCATAAGTCAACAAGACTGCGACCAGCCCGCCGTGCAGCAACAGCGATCCCGCTGCCGGGGCCATCATCGGCTCCGGCGAGGAGGCTATCTCCCGCTCCAGTTGCTCACCGCTATCCAGTAGGCTGTCCATGCGTTTTTCCGATAACCCTGCCTGTCCGCTGACTCGCTGACTTGCTGACTCGCTGACTCGCTTCTTTCCTAGTTCCCGCCCGCCGCCTTCGTATCCAGCGGCTGCGTCACAATCGAAATGTTGGTAATCCCCGCCTGCTTCACCGCGTCCATCACCGTGGCAAACGCGCCAAACGGAACCCGTTCATCCGCTCTGAGATAAATCACCTGATGAGCCGGATCGCTGCCCGGCTGATGCAGCCTCCTAGCCAGTTCATGAATGTTGACCGGCTGATCGCCCAAAAATACCTGCTGGTCGTGGTTGATGGTCACCACCAGCCGCTGCTCGGTAATCTCCTTGACGGTGCGCGTCTTGGGCACGGCCACTTCAATTCCCGACTGCAACACCGGCGCGGTGATCATGAAGATGACCAGCAGCACCAGCACCACGTCCACCAGCGGCGTAATGTTGATCTCCGCCAGCGAGGTCCGCGTCTGGCCGTTGCTACTTGTAAAGGCCACGGTCTACCTCCCAGGCAGGTTGCCTGCCGGTTCACGAACTCCTTCAGCGTTTGCCGCCCGCGCGGGAACGCGCACCGGAATTTCTTCCAGCGAGTTCAGCAACTCGCGGCAAAAGTCGTCGGTAGCCGACGCAAATGTCCTGATGCGCGCTGTGAACTGGTTGTATGCAATCACCGCGGGCACAGCCACAAAAAGCCCTGCCGCCGTGGTAATCAGCGCCTCGGCGATGCCCGGAGCCACCGCACGCAGCGTCGCCGATCCCGCCGTGCCCAGCCCGTAAAATGCGTCCACAATCCCCATCACCGTGCCGAAGAGCCCGACGAACGGACTGACGGCCGCGATGGTCGCCAGCCACGGCATCCGCCGCTCCAGGCTGGTTACCGCCTCGCTGGCCGCGGTCTGCGCCGAGCGTTCCAGCGGCGCCAGGTTGCGCGGCGGACCCGAGCCGCCCGTCTGCCGCTTGTAGGTTTCGTACACCTCATCGAAGACCTGCGACAACGGGCTGGCTTTGCAATCTGCGGAAAGCGTCGCCATCTCCTGCAGGCGCGTCGCCGTGCGGAAGCCGCGGATAAAACGCTGGCTCTCACGGGTCGCCTTGCGGAAGGAGGACATTTTGCCAAAAATCACGGTCCACGAATAGAGGCTGGCAATCAGCAACACCACCAGCACGGCCATCGCTACCGGGCCGCTGTTTCTGACCATCTCCACCAGAGCGCTTGAGCCCAGCACTGACGGCGTTCCCTGAGCCGCGCCGCTCTCAGGCGGCACTTGAAAGAGTAAAGCAGCAATCAAAATCGGCGTTCACCTCACCTTTAACGGTAGCAGACGCCGTGCCTCGCTCCAAGTTATCGATCTGGTGCGCGGGCGCGTTTTTCCCCTCAATCCCCAAGCCATGGGTGCGGTCCTTCATGCTATGCTGCGCTCGGATTCCCATTGCGGCTTTTGGTGGATCCCGATCCGGCCACTGGATCAACCCGCCAACTTGCTATCCCCGCGAAGCGGGGGCTAACTTGCTGCTTTTGTTAAAATCGCAGCCACAACCGGTCCCGTCCATCGGGAGCCGGATAAAACCGGAATACGGACCTCAACTATGCTCGTCGAATTGCGCGCTGAAAACTACGCTGTCATCGATCACGCCATCGCCAACTTCGGCCCCGGCCTTAACCTGCTCACCGGCGAAACCGGCGCGGGCAAATCCATCCTGGTCGACGCGCTGGCTCTGCTCATGGGCGGCAAATCCTCCGCCGACGTTGTCCGCCACGGCGCGGACAAAGCCGTCGTGGCCTGCGTCTTTGAATCCACGCCGAACGCTGAGAACATCCTGGAAGAAAACGGCATCGACTCCGGCGGCAACGACGTCATTCTACGCCGCGAAATCCTCTCCACCGGCAAGGGCCGCGTCTTCGTCAACAACCAGCCGGCCACCGTCGCCGTTCTGCGCCAACTCGCCCCTGAACTGGCCCTGGTCCATGCGCAGAGCGAGAGCCTCGGCAGCTTCGACCAGGCCCAGCAACGCATTCTCCTCGACCGCTTCGGAGGCATTGCCACGGATGCCGTCGCCGAAGCCTACGCCCGCTGGCACACCTCTCAAACCAAGCTCAACGACCTGCTCCTCGGCGAGCAGGACCGCCTGCGTATGGTCGATCTGTGGAGCTATCAGAACAAGGAGATCAAAGACGCCCATCTCCAGCTCGGCGAGGACGAGGCCCTCGAAACCGAAAAGCGCGTTCTGGCCAACGCGGAAAAGCTCCACGCCGCCGCCATGGGAGCCTTCGACGAGCTTTACGAAGGCGGCGCATCGGCCGAGGTTGCCTTGCGCGCCGCCCTGCGCAACGTCGAGGAACTGGCCCGCTATGACGCGCGCTTCACCGAGTCCGCCCAGCAGTTAGCCGCCGCCCGCGCCACCGTCGGCGACATCGGCGCAAGCCTGCGCGACTACGCCGAGGCCATCAACGCCTCACCCGAGCGCCTCGCCGAAATCGAAGACCGCCTGGCCCTGATCGACCGCCTCAAGCGCAAGTACGGCAAGACCATCGCCGAGGTCATCGCGTTTGGTGAAGAGGTAGCACGCAAGCTGGCCGAGGTCGAAGACCGCGACGAAATTCTCAAAACTTTGCGCGCCGAGCTGGCCACCGCCGCCGCCGCCTATCGCGTCGCCGCCCAGGCCCTCACCGCCGAGCGCCAGGCCGCCGCCACCAAGCTCGCCAAGCTGGCTGAAGCCCAAATCAACTCCCTGGCCATGAAGGTCAAATTCGAGGTAGCCGTCCATTCCGCGGGCTCATCATCGCAATCCGCAAGCGGACAAGAAGTTTTGTCCTCGAAATCCGCAAGCGGACAAGAAGTTTTGTCCTCGAAATCCGCCGGCGATCAAGCGGCTTTGAAAGGGCACGACTTCAGTCGTGCCGAAAACGCCGCAAATAATGAGGGGGCTTTAGCCCCTGAGGGAAACACCGCCCACTGGACCTCAGCAGGCTGGGACATCGTCGAATACCGCATCGCCACCAACCCCGGCGAGCCGCTCAAGCCCCTCCACGAGATCGCCTCCGGCGGCGAAATGTCCCGCGTCATGCTGGCCCTCAAAGTCAGCGTGGAAGAGGGCCTAGCGAAGCCAAACTCAGCTAAGTCCAAACAGAAGACCCCCACCCCGCGCACCTTGGTCTTCGATGAGATCGACATCGGCATTGGCGGACGCGCCGCGGAAGCCGTCGGCCAAAAGCTCAAATCCCTCAGCCGCGGCCAGCAGATTTTGTGCGTAACCCACCTGCCCCAGATCGCCGCCTTCGCCGATCAGCACTTCCTCATCGACAAGCGCGAATCCGACGGCCGCACCAAAACCAAAATCACCCTTCTCGACGACCGCGCCCGTACCCACGAAATCGCCCGCATGGTCTCCGGCGCAAAGGTCACCGAAACCAGCCTCCAGCACGCCGCCCAGATGATCGCGGGGAGCAGATAGGAGGCGAGGAGACGAAATGTATAGAGAATTCAATATCGAACGTGCTACGCCTGGGAAACTCTGCCCCGTGTGTCATGCCGGATGCATTGAAGACTTTGACTACACGGGTACGACACTAGTCATCTGCCCGACGTGTGGAAAATTTCGTTTCGGAAGCATTGCTCAGCTTTTCTTGTCGGACCAGCGAATCGAAATGAGCGTACGCCGTTACAAGCTATCCCACTTCTTGCGTTCAATATCGGAGAGAGCTTTCGGAAGGCGCGATAATTCCTTCTTCCCAATCTACGAAGTCAAGGATTTCGAGGAAGTATTAAACTCCAGAGATCCATCGGTGCGAGAGAAACAGATGATGCTACTCAGGTACATAGCAAGTCTCAGCAGTTATCCCGGGCATACTATTGGGCTCCAACCCGCTAATGATTACCCCGTACTTTGCGCAAAGAATCGCACCGAGACCGATTTCTACGTTCAAGCACTCGAGAATGATGGAATGATTTCGATCGTGAGAACGCTGGGAGGTGAACCTAACTGTACAATAACGGCGCACGGCTGGCAGGAGCTTGAACGGGCCCAACAGTCAGGAGCCGACTCACCCAATGGCTTCATCGCAATGTGGTTCGATCCAACACAGAATCCTACGAGTGACGCCATCAAATCTGGCATTGCTGCGGCAGGCTACCACCCAATCCGAATAGACGAAGTGGAACACGTAAATAGAATCGACGATGAAATCCTCTCAAAAATCAGACAGTCGAAATTCCTCGTCGCAGATTTCACAGGTCAGAGGCTTGGAGTATATTTCGAGGCTGGATTTATGCTCGGACTTGGAAGACCGGTTATCTGGGTTTGCAGTAAATCAGATTTCGCAAAAGTTCACTTCGACACGCGCCAGTACAACACAATTGTGTACGAAAACACAGATGAGCTTAAGAAGAGACTCCAATTCAGGATTGAGGCGATTCTCGGAAAAGGACCAATTCCAGCTTAGCCGGGTGCCACACCACAGGTGGATTCCTCAATGCAGTCAAGAGAACCTGAGTAGAAAGCATGCGCCCCCTCCCGGAGGGAGGAAATGAGAATAGCCCCGGGTGGAGCGAAGCGCAACCCGGGGAACGGGACCTAACAAGCTCGTCCGTCCCGTAGGGCCGGATCGAATATTTCCAAAAACTCTTCGATTTTGACGGTTTATATCCAAGTAGGCATACTTAAAGAACGAGGCAATCTGAGCAATGAAGAACCTAGCAAAGAGCACAAATGCCTACGAGCATTTGGGCTTTCCCGATGCGGAAGAGATGCTGGTCAAGGCGAACCTGGTCATCAAGATTGCCGAGATTCTGCGAGAACGCGGATGGAGCCAGCAGCAGTCAGCGAAGGTGCTGGGCCTGACTCAACCCAAGCTCTCCAAGATGCTGCGCGGACAGTTTCGCGGCATCAGCGAAATGAAGATGATGGACTGCCTCGTCCGGCTCGGACGCGCTGTCAAGATCGTCGTAGGGCCTGCGCGCAAAGCCGCCGACGAACGCATCGAAGTGGTAGCCGCGTAGAGGCAACACGATGAAGAAAGATAATCCCAAGCCGCTGACCCCGGAGTTGCAGGCTGAGCATGGCGCCCTGGCCGCCATGCCGGAAAGCGAGATCGACACCACCGAGATGCCGCCCATCACCGATTGGAGCCATGCGGTGCGAGGGCCGTTCTATCGTCCCATCAAGCGCCCTCTCTCGCTGCGCGTGGATACGGCCAATCCTTGCAGATAATTTCCCTCCTTTGGCGCACAATCAAAGCACGAACAATGACCAGAGCCTCAGGGCTTTCCTGATCCCTGACCCCTGATCCCTGACCCCTGTTTTAGGCCCCCCCTCCCCCCCTATACCCCCCTGGGGTATAAATTCCCTTAAAAATCTTGCAGATTATTTATAACCCGTTTGGAATCAATGCCTGTGGAAAGTTTTCAACCCCATAATATCCCGCATCGTGAGATTTGGCCTCTGAAAATCACTGGAAAACTCCGGTTTTTCCCCGAATGAGGAGTCATTTTGATCTGAAAAGGCCGCTTTTCGTTGGCCGGTTGCTCCAGCTCTGTCATCCATCGTACTCAACGTCTATCATGATTGCCATGCAATCCATCTCCGCATCGGAGGTTCTGCCGCAATGAAAGATCTACCGCTCGCAAAGGTCTACCAGTTGCTCGAACCTGGTCCGGTCGTCCTGCTGACGACTGCTCGCAAAGGCCGCGCTAACGTGATGGTGATGTCGTGGCACATGATGGTGGAGTTCGAACCGCCGCTGATCGCCTGTGTCGTCAGCAACGCCAATTACAGCTTTGCCGCCTTGCGGGCGACCAAGGAATGCGTGATCGCCATTCCGGCGCTGAAACTGGCGTCCAAAGTCGTGGGAATCGGCAACTGCTCGGGCAAGGATGTAGACAAATTCAAGAGATTCGGCCTGACGCCATTGCCGGCCAAACGAGTGACGCCGCCATTGGTGGCCGAGTGCTTCGCTAATCTCGAATGCAGGGTCGTCGATACTCATCTGGTGAACAAATTCAATCTTTTCGTTCTGGAGGTTCTCAAAGCCTGGCACGATCCGGCGCAGAAGAATCCGAAGACCATTCATCATCACGGATACGGCAGCTTTGCCGTGGATGGGAAAATGATCCGGCTGAAGTCGGGCAAGCCGTGAGATTGTGAACGCCCTTCTACCGGGTGTCCCGCGTCTGGCGCGAATTCAACCCTACTTGTCCAAAAACAAAGGGCTTATCTTCGAGGGCTGGGTAAGATTCCTTGAACAGGCAAACCCAACACGCACATTGGTATACTGGTAGTGTGACTACAACTTTGCCTGATTTCATCTCGAACGTTAACCGCTCCGAGACTTCCCCCAGTCAGAAGAGGGTGTTGTTGCTCAAGCCACGGGGCTTCTGCGCCGGCGTCGTGCGCGCCATCGACGTTGTCAAAATCGCGTTGGAAACCTTTGGCGCACCCATCTACGTGCGCCGCGAAATTGTGCATAACCGCTATGTCGTGAATGAGTTGGCCGAAAAAGGCGCAATTTTTGTTCATGAAATCGACGATGTGCCTGACGGTCAGCGCGTGATCTACTCAGCCCACGGCGTCTCGCCGGCGGTGCGGCAGATCAGCAAACAGCGCCATTTGAGAGTGATTGACGCCACCTGTCCGCTGGTGACCAAGGTGCACATCGAGGCGGTCAAGTTTGCCAAGCAGGGCTATTCGCTGGTGCTGATCGGCCACCGCGACCACGACGAGATCGAAGGCACGCTGGGCGAGGCGCCAGAGGCGACCCAGGTAGTCTCCAACGTGGCCGAGGCAGCCGCGCTCGTAGTGCCCGACCCAAATCGCGTGGCCTACCTGACCCAGACCACGCTCTCGCTGGACGAGGCGCGGGACATCATCCACGCCCTCAAGTTGAAGTTTCCCAACATCGTCGGCCCTCACTCGCAGGACATCTGCTACGCCACTGAGAACAGGCAGGTTGCTGTACGCAATGTGGCGCACAATGCTGGCCTGGTGCTAGTGGTGGGCTCAACCAATAGCTCCAACTCCAACCGCCTGGTCGAGGTCTCGCGCAACCTGGGGACCATCGGCTATCTGATTGACAACTCGCAAGCCATCGATCCAGCCTGGCTTGAGGGCGTGAGTACGGTTGCGGTGACGGCCGGTGCCTCGGCCCCCGAGGTGCTGGTCGAGGACGTGGTGAATTACCTGCGTCAAAACGGCTACAACGACGTCGAAGAGGTTGAGGTGATGCCGGAGAACGTGCGCTTTGGCCTGCCGCCGGAGATTGTGCAGGCCATCGGCAGCGCCGGCGGGGCACAGGCTGTGCCGGTGAGATAGCTTTAAGCTATTAGCTATTTCGAGGAGAAGTCCAGTTTTTTCAGCAGTGACAAGCAAAGCGGCTAGAAGCTAGAAGCTAAGAGCTAAGAGCTAAACGAGGCTTTTCAATCGCATGAGCATTCATCAAGGGAAGACGCAATTTGTGGCGCCCCGGTTTGGGCGGCTGGACGCGGACCTGGCAGATGTCCAGTCGGCCATTGCCCGCGCCCGGGACTTCCTGTTTTCGCGCCAGCATCCCGAAGGTTATTGGAACGGGGAGCTGGAAGCCGACGCGATGCTCGAGGCCGACTACATCTATCTGCATACGCAACTGGAAAGCGGCAATCCGGGGCGGCTCCAGCGCGCGCTCACCGAGATGATGCGCTACCAGAACGAGGACGGCAGTTGGAGCATCTATCCGGGCGGACCGGGCAACATCTCGCTCTCCGTCAAGTGCTACTCCTCGGCCAAGCTGATGGGCGTGGACGCGGATGATCTGCGGCTGGCCAAGTGCCGCGAGTGGGTTCTCGCGCACGGCGGCGTGGTCGCGTGCAATACCTTCACCAAGATGTATCTCTGCGGACTGGGCGAGTACGACTACGACGCAGTGCCCGCCATTCCGCCGGAGATCGTCTTGTTTCCCCGTTGGTTCTACTTCAACATCTACGAGATTTCTTCCTGGTCGCGATCGATTCTTGTGCCACTGGCCATCATGTACGCCAAAAAGCCGTTCAAGAGAATTCCCTCCGAGCAGGGAATCGACGAGTTGTTTGTTGGCGGACGCGCTAACTCGATTCTGCGTCTGCGCAGGGACCGCAGTTCCATCTTTTCCTGGCGCAATTTTTTTATCGTTTTAGACAGGCTGATGCACTGGGCTGAAGCGGTTCATCTGCGCCCTGTGCGCGCCGTCGCGTTGCGCAAGGCTGAAAAATGGCTTCTGGATCGGTTGGAGATGACCGACGGATTGGGCGCTATCTACCCGGCCATGCTGAACGCCATCATCGCACTGCGCTGCCTGGGCTACTCCGAGGACGATCCGCAGGTGATTCGGGCGCGCGACGAGTTTGAAAAGCTGGGCATTGAGGAGCCGGCCAGCGCTACAATGCCAGCCCCGACCTTCCGCATGACCCCGTGCATGTCGCCGGTGTGGGATACGGCGCAGGCGGTCTTTGCGCTGGGCGAGGCGGGCGCGGAGCGCAACGACCCGCGCATGATCAAGGCCGTGGATTGGATGCTCTCCAAAGAAGTTCGCCACAAGGGCGACTGGGCCGTAAAGGTGCGCAACACCGAGCCCGGCGGCTGGTACTTCGAGTTCAACAACGAGTATTATCCCGACACCGACGACACCGCGCAGGTGTTGATGGCGCTGAACAAGGTGGACAATCCGCGCGAGCGTTATCAGCACGAGGTTGTCCAGCGCGCCATCGCGTGGGAGTTTGCCATGCAGTGCAAAAACGGCGGCTGGGGCAGCTTTGACAAAGATAACACCAAGATGATCTTCCAATACATTCCCTTCGCCGATCACAACGCCATGCTCGATCCGCCCACGGTGGACATTACCGGGCGCATGTTGGAGATGCTGGCCAGCTATGGATACACGCGCGCGGACAAGCGCGTGGAAAAGGCCGTTCAATTTATTTTCCGCGAGCAGCAGCCGGATGGAAGCTGGTTCGGGCGCTGGGGCGTGAACTACATCTACGGAACATTTCTGGTGCTGCGCGGGCTGGACGCCATCGGCGTCGATCATCTGGAGCCGCAGATTCAGCAGGGCGCCGAGTGGATTCGCATGGTGCAAAACGCCGACGGCGGATGGGGCGAGAGTTGCGGCACATACGACGATCCGGATACGCGCGGCGTGGGGCCGAGCACTCCGTCGCAGACCGCCTGGGCGCTGCTGGGCCTGTTGGCCGCCGGTGATGACCGCTCCGACTCCATTGCCAAGGGCGTACGCTGGCTGCTCGAGCGGCAGCGGGCGGACGGAAGCTGGGATGAGTCGATGGGTGAGGGCGCGACTCGGCAAAGTATCATCACCGGAACAGGCTTCCCCAGAGTTTTCTATCTGGCCTACACACTCTACCGGCAATACTTCCCGCTGATGGCTCTCACCAATTATCAGCGAACCATGGAACGACAAAACAGCTTTTAGCCGCTAGCCACTAGCTTGTTCGAGTAGCGGATTAGGTATTTGGCTAGCAGCTAAGAATAACGTGCCGATTCGGCGGCTAGAACTTGTAGTGTTGTACGAACTGCCTCCCATAGGGAGGCAAGGAAAATAGCCCAGGACAAGTTCGCGCAAGCGAACGCAGTCCTGGGTAGGCAGCACAGAGAAGATCGCAGCCCCGTAGGGGCGGCGCGAATGGTAAACGGGGCTTCAGCCCCTGAGGTAAACAGCGAATGTCTATTCCCCTCTCCCAGATGTGGACGGTTTCCACTTATGTGCTGAAGAAGAAGCTCACCGGCGTCCAGCGCTATCCCCTGGTGCTGATGCTGGAGCCGCTCTTCCGCTGCTCGCTGGCCTGCGCCGGATGCGGCAAGGTGCAGTATCCGCCGCACATACTCAAGAAGCAACTCACGCCTGAAGAATGTTTTGCGGCAGTTGAAGAGTGCGGCGCGCCCATGGTCTCCATCCCTGGCGGCGAGCCGCTGCTGCATCCCCATATTGTCGAGATCGTCAACGGCCTGATCGCGCGCAAGAAGTACATCTATCTCTGCACCAACGCGCTGGAACTCAAGAAGAAGCTGCCGGAGTTTACGCCGTCCAAGTACCTCACCTTCTCGGTTCACCTCGACGGCCAGCGCGAGCATCATGATTATTCTGTCTGCCGCGAGGGCGGCTATGACATCGCCGTTGAAGGCATTCAAGAGGCTGTCCGGCGCGGCTTCCGCGTCACCACCAACGCCACCTTCTTCGACGGCGCAGACCCCAACAGTGTTCGCGCCTTCTTCGATGAGGTGATGGGCATGGGCGTCGAGGGCGTCGTGCTATCTCCCGGCTATAGCTACGACAAAGCGCCGGACCAGAATCGCTTCATGGGTCGCGCCCGCGTGCGCCGGCTCTTCCGTGCCATTCTTTCCAACCGCAAGCCCACATGGAAGTTCAACATGTCGCCCCTCTTTCTTGAATTTCTGATGGGCGACCGCAACTATGAATGCACGCCGTGGGGAATGCCAGCCTATAACATCTTCGGCTGGCAGAAGCCTTGTTACTTGCTGCAGGAAGGTTACGCGGAGAGTTACAAGGAGTTACTGGCAACCACTAACTGGGATAACTACGGAGTAGCCAGCGGCAATCCGAAATGCGCTAACTGCATGGTAAGTTGCGGCTACGAAACCACGGCGGTGATCGACGGCTTCGGTTCCGTGAAGGGATTTATCGGAATGGTGCGCGGAACCTTCAGCAGCTATCGCGATCCGCACGCCCTGAAGCTACTGAATGATTTTGCTTCGCAACAGCCCTCGCCGCACACAAATCTCGTGCAAATCGAGCAGCCTGAGCGCGTACATGAGGAGATCAACGCATGACCGCTGAAGTGCAGAAATACACGCTTGCGCAGGTTGAGGAACTGGAACTGGCTCCCGGCGCGGAGCACGAGAATCTGGAAGGCTGGGTTCCGGCGCTGGCCACAGACGATGACCTACGCCAGGCTCTCGATAAAGCGCTCGACTATCGCGGCGACGTGACGCTCACGCTCAAGTCCGGCGAGCGCATTGAGGCATTCATCTTCAATTGCCATACCGGCGCTACGCTGGCCGAATCCTGGGTGCAATACTTCACTCCCTCCGCTCCGGAAAAGCGCAAAGTAAGCTACGCCGAGATCGCCCGCATCGAGTTCAGCGGCAAGGATCGCGCCGCCGGAAAGCATTGGGTAGATTGGGTGAAGGCTTACAACACGAAGAAGGCCGCCGGCGAGACGAACATCGCGCTCGCGCCGGATGCGCTGGAATAGCGGAGCAGCGGTCAGAGATCAGTTTTCATATGCGATAGGTGACAGGATGAACAATAATCGCCAACTGAACGATCTTGCCGGAGTAGGTCCGGCCACTATCTCCGACCTGCGGATTCTGGGGATTCATTCCGTCGCCGAGTTATCCCATCAAGACGGCAAAGAGTTATATGACATGCTATGCCAGCGAACCGGGAAGCAGCATGACATTTGCTGCCTCGATGTCTTCCATTGCGCCATCGCCCAGGCCCGCGATCCCCGCCTTCCCATCGAGCAGAGGAATTGGTGGTACTGGAGCCGGTTGCGCAAACGTCAGCCCTCCGTCGTAAACTGATCCCTGACCATGAAAGTATTTCTCACTGGAGCAACTGGATTTATAGGCCATCATGTGGCGCGGGCGCTTGCCGCCGACGGAGCAAAGCTGCGTCTTCTCGTCCGCAAGACGAGCAACCTCGGCAACCTCGAAGGAATCAAAGGCGAAACGCACGTCGGCGACCTCGCCGATCCTGAATCGCTGAAGCCCGCGCTGGCCGGCTGCGACGTCGTGGTCCACGTGGCCGCCGACTACCGGCTCTGGATTCCCGACCCGGCGGCGATGTACAAGGCCAATGTGGACGGCACGCGGGAGCTGCTGCGGCTAGCCCGCGAGGCCAAAGTCAAGCGCTTCGTCTATACCTCCAGCGTGGCCACAATGCACTTTCGCCGCGACGGGCTGGTCATCAACGAGGACACGCCGGTCCGCTTGGGCGACATGGTCGGCCACTACAAGCGCTCCAAGTTCCTGGCCGAGCAGGAAGCGATCAAGGCCGCGCAGGGCGGACAACGCGTCATCATTCTGAATCCCACCAGCCCGATCGGACCCAACGACTCGAAGCCCACGCCGACGGGCCAGATTTTTCTGGATTTTTTGAACGGAAAATTCCCCGCCTACATGGACACCGGGCTGAATCTGGTGGATGTCGCCGAGGTCGCCCGAGCGCACGTTACCGCGCTGACAAAAGGCCAGTCGGGCCGGCGCTATATTCTCGGCGGAGAAAACCTGACCCTCAAGCAGATTCTAGACAAGATGGCAGCGCTCACCGGACTCAAGTCGCCGACGGTGGAGATTCCTTTCCTCGTCGCCGCGACCTACGCCTTCTTTGAGGAGTGGATCACCGGCCGCATCCGCAAGCGCGAGCCGCGCGCCACGCTCGAAGAGGTGCGCATGGGACGCAAAAAGATGTATGCATCAAGCGCCCGCGCGCAGCAGGAGCTGGGCTTCCGCATCCTGCCCGTCAACCCGGCGATGAAGGCGGCGATTGAGTGGTTCCGCGCGCATGGGTATGCGCCCATGGCAGAGGTATGAGACGAGTCGCCATCATCGCCGCTATGCCTGCCGAGTTGAAGCCGCTGACGCGCGGCTGGCAGCACGAGCGCCGGAACGGCGTCGATCTTTGGCGCTGGAGCTTCGACGGCGGCGAGTGGATTGCCGCCTGCGCCGGGGCCGGCGTCCAAGCAGCCACGCGCGCCTTCGTTGAGGTCGAAAAGGCCGGCCCCGTTTCGTTTGTTATCTCCACAGGTTGGGCCGGAGCCTTGCGCGAGGAGCTTATCCCCGGTCTGGCCTATGAAATCTCCGCCGTCATCGACGCCCGCACTGGAGAGCGCTTTCGCCCTGGCAAATGGTTCGACGAACTCTGGCTGGTGACTATCACCAAAGTTGCGGACAAGAACGAAAAGCAGCGCCTCGCCTCCACCTACGAAGCCGCTCTGGTGGACATGGAGGCTGCGGGGATTGCGCGTCTTGCCCGGATGCGCGGTATCCCCTTTTATTGCATCAAGGGAATCAGCGACGGATACAGCGACCAACTTCCTGATTTCAATCGCTTTATTTCGACCGATGGACAGTTTAAATTGCTGCGCTTCGTGTTTTTCGCACTGGTGAGGCCGTGGCACTGGCGGGCGCTCATCCGAATGGGCGAAAATAGCAGTAAGGCTGCGCGAAGCATCGCGGCGTCCGTGCTCGATTTGCTGGATGAAAGCGGTAACATTAGAAAGCTCAATGGCTACCCAAAACGCTGAACCCCGGATCGAAGAGACAATCCCCGCAACGATGAGAGCCGTCGTTTACCACGGCATCAACGATCTGCGCCTGGAGACGGTACCCGTGCCGGTGATTGGCCCCGGAGAGCTGCTGGTCAGGATCGCCACTTGCGGCGTCTGTGGGACGGACCTCAAGAAGATTCACCTTGGCTCGCACTCCGCGCCGCGCATCTTCGGTCATGAGATGGCCGGAACCATCGTTGCCGCAGGCGAAGGCGTGACCAGCTTTACCGTCGGCGAGCGGGTGATGGTCTATCATCACATTCCCTGCGGCCGCTGCTACTATTGTCGCAAACAGACCTTCGCACAATGCTCCACGTACAAAAAGGTGGGCGCGACGGCGGGCTTCGAGCCTTCCGGCGGCGGCTTCTCCGAATACATCCGGGTGATGGATTGGATCGTCCGGATGGGCGGCGTGGTGCGGATTCCTGACGGCGTACCCTTCGAGCAGGCGGCGTTCATCGAGCCGGTGAATACTGTTCTGAAGGCCGTGAAGCTGCTTAATCTGGCTGCCGACGAGACGGTTCTGGTCATCGGCCAGGGTCCCATCGGAATCATGCTGGCCGCGCTTTCGCTCCGCAGCGGGGCGCGCGTTCTGACCTCGGATTTGTATCCTGAGCGCCATGCCATTGCCGCAAAGTTCGGCTTGCATGAACCCATCCATGCGGATAACGTCATCGAACGCATCAAGGCCGCAACCGAAGGCCGCGGCGCGGATGCCGTGATTCTCGCCGTGGGCGTCAAGGCGCTGATCAAGACTGCCATGAATGCGGCGCGCTGTGGCGGCAAGGTCATGCTTTTTGCGCAGACGCAGCACGAAGAAGCCAGCTTCGACCCCGGAGCGGTTTGCATGGACGAGAAGACGCTGCTCGGTTCCTACTCTGCATCTACGGCGATTCAGCCCGAAGTGGAAGAGCTGGTTCTGGGCGGCTATCGCCAGGGATTCGATCTGACGCAACTGATCTCGCACCGCTTTTCGCTGGAAGAGGCGGTGAAGGCCATCGAAGTCGCTTCTCATCCCCATGCAGACTCGATGAAGATTATGATTGAACCTGTGCCTGGGGCTGGGGCAGAGCGGGGAGGAGAGCGATGGCAAGCACGGTAAAAGCCGCGATCCTCCGAGGCCGCAAGACCGTCGAGACGGTTGTCGAAGAGGGCCGCAAGAAAGCCGAGAAAGTCGTCGAGGAAGGCCTCAATACTGTCGATACTGTGGTTGAGGTCGGCTTCAACACCGTCGAGACGGTGGTGGTCAAAGGCCGCAAGACGGTCGAATCCGCCGTCAGCCTGGGCCGCAAAACGGTCGAGCACACGCTCCTGCGCGGCCGCGGCACCATGCAGGCCGCGGTCCTCCACGGACGCGAGGATATACGCATCGAGCATGTGCCGGTTCCCGAGGCCGGCCCCGGTGAACTCATTGTCAGCGTGGGCGCGGCGCTCACCTGCGGCACTGACCTGAAGGTTTTCCGCCGGGGCTATCATGCCCGCATGATCGTGCCTCCAGCACTGTTTGGCCATGAACTCGCGGGAACGGTGGTCGAGGCTGGCGAAGGAGTCACCGAATTTGCCTCCGGCGACCGCGTAGTAGCGCTTAACTCCGCCCCCTGCGGCCAGTGCTATTTCTGCGCGCGGGGCCAGGAGAATCTCTGCGACGATCTGCTGTTCAACAACGGCGCTTATGCCGAGTTCATTCGCATCCCGGCCCGCATCGTGGCCAAGAATACGCTGCATGTGCCGGATCACGTTCCGCTGGAGCACGCGGCGCTGACCGAGCCGCTGGCCTGCGCGGTGCATGGCTTTGAGGACTCGCACCCGCACCCCGGCGACACGGTGGCCGTGATCGGCGGCGGCCCGCTGGGATTGATGATTCTGCACGTAGCCGCTTTGGCGGGCTGTAAAGTCATCGCCATCGTCAAGCACGACGGCCAGGTGGAGGCGGCGCGCCAGTTGGGCGCGGCCCACGTGGTGCAGACCACCAGCATCCGCAATGCCATCCGCGAAACCCGCGCGCTCACCGAGAAGGATCGGGGCGTGGACATCGCCATCGAAGCCGTTGGCGTGCCCGAGGCCTGGGAAGAAGCTGTGGAAATGGTGCGCAAGGGCGGGACGGTCAACTTCTTTGGTGGATGCGCCCTGGGAACGCACGTCTCGCTCGACACCAATCGCATTCACTACTCCGACATCACCCTGCGCGCCACCTTCCACCACACTCCGGCCTTCTGCCGCAAGGCGCTTGATCTGATTGCCAGCGGCCGCTTTCAGGCAGGAGCTTTCATCACCGGCCACGCTCACCTCTACGAGCTCAACAGGGTCTTTGAGAAGCTGATGAAGCGCGGCAGCGAGATCAAGACCGCCATTGTTCCCTGAGGCCAAGCCATGAACACAAGAGCGGTGGAATCGAAGAGCGGGGCGCAGGACTGGGAAGCGCTGCGTGATGAGGAGTTGCTGGCCCGCGGCTGGGCTGCGCTGCATGAAAGCTATCGTATTCCCGAGGTTGCGCCCACGCTGGACGAAGCGCGCGCCTGGTGCAAGCAACTGGCCGAGTCGCACTACGAAAACTTCCATGTCGCCTCATGGTTTCTTCCCAAAGATCTGCGCCCCCATTTTCACTCCATCTACGCGTACTGCCGCGTCTCCGACGATCTGGGCGACGAAGTGGGCGATCCAGCGCAGGCCATGGCGCTGCTTGATCTGTGGGGCCGCGAACTCGATGCCTGCTACGAGGGCCGGGCGCGTCATCCAGTTTTTGTCGCGCTGGCCGAGACCATTCGCGAATGTTTTATTCCCAAGGAGCCGTTTGCCGATCTGCTGGTCGCCTTCCGCCGGGACCAGATCGTCTCTCGCTACCAGACCATCGACGATGTGCTGAGCTACTGCCGCTACTCGGCCAATCCTGTTGGCCGCCTGGTGCTTTACGTCTGCGGCGAGTCCGATGAAGAAAACTTTCGCCTCTCCGACTTGACCTGCACTGCGCTGCAGTTGGCCAACTTCTGGCAGGATGTGCGCCAGGACTACGCCAGGGGCCGCATCTATATTCCGAAAAACGATATGGAGGTCTTTCGCGTCAGCGAGGAGCAGATTGCCGAGGGCGTCGCCACGCCCGAATTTCGAGGGCTGATGCGCTGCGAGGTCGATCATGCGCGCTCGCTCTTTGAGGAGGGACTTCCGCTGATCGGCAGGGTTCACCGCGACTTGGCGCTGGACCTGGACTTGTTCAGCCGCGGCGGACTGGAGATTCTGCGCGCCATCGAGCGGCAGGGCTACGACGTGCTCAGCGCCCGGCCCGCAATCTCGAAGAGCAGGAAACTGGCGCTGCTGCTGCGTGCCGTCAGCGGCAAGCTGCTGCCCTTTCTGCGCCTCGGCAAACTGAGATGAGGAGCGGCCCAACTCGCGTTAGCGGTTGACGCCGGCAATGGACTCGCTAACTTGCTAACTCGCAATCCCGCGAAGCGGGGCTAACTTGCTAATTGGTTTGCTAACCATGCTGCATTTTGGCCATAGAATGGAGAAGCCAATCCCACAACCATCTTGTTTATTGGAAGAGGCGGCTTGACCCAGGCAATCACATCGAACGGACTTACGCTGGACAGTGCCTACGCTGTCTGCCGCGCCATCGCTCGCCGCGAGGCGAAGAATTTTTATTACTCCTTTGTCGCTCTTCCAAAACCACGAAAAAACGCCATCTGCGCCATCTACGCTTTCATGCGCAAGGCAGACGACCTGGCCGACGATGAATCCCTCTCTCGCGATGAACGCCGCCGCTCTCTTGAAGTCTGGCTAGCCGAGTGGCGCGCCGTCTGCGCGGGCGGCGCTACGGCCGATCCGGTCTTTCTTGCCGTGCGCGATTGCTCCGCGCGCTTCCAGATTCCGCTCAGCCTGCTCGATGAGTTAGTCGCAGGCGTGACAATGGACCTCGATCAACCCGCTAACCTGCTAACTCGCGATTTCCGCGAAGCGGAAGCTAACTCGCTGCCTTTTTCAACAAAAACCAATTCGATCCACTCCATTCATCAGGATCGAAGCGTCGCTGAGGACCTGCATTATCCAATGCAAGGCGCAATGGTGGAAAACGATGTCCCCGACACCTACGCCACCTTCGACGACCTCTATCGTTACTGTTATCTTGTGGCCTCGGTCGTCGGCCTGGTCTGCATCCGCATCTTCGGCTACATCGACCCGCGCGCTGAGAAGCTGGCCGAAGAGACAGGCATCGCCTTCCAACTCACCAACATTCTGCGCGACGTAGCCGAGGATGCGGAGCGCAATCGCGTCTATCTGCCGCTGGAAGACCTTGCAGCTCACAATGTTTCGCTCGACTCTCTTTTGCATCGCGTTTCCGGCGCGCCCCCCACGGCCAGTGAACGCGCATTGCTCGCCGCCATCGCCCAGCGCGCGAAAAAGTTTTACTCCTCAGCGCAGTTGTTGTTGCCCATGATCGACCGCGAAAGCCGTCCGGCTTTGTGGGTGCTGGTTTCCATCTATCACGGCCTGCTCAAGCGCATCGAGCGCGCGGACTACGATGTCTTTTCCAGTCGCGTGAGCGTGCCGTTGCCGCAAAAACTAGGCATTTTACTCGTGGGCCTGGCGCGAATGGGTTGGGCGCGATTGTTCACTTGATTCAGCGCCAGGTATTTCTTGAATGGGCACGGCTTTACGGCTGCGGAATAAACAATGTTTTGAAAGGGCACGACTTTAGTCGTGCCGCATAGGTTGCAAAAAAAGGCGCGGGCTTTAGCCCCTGAGGGAATTGGATGCATCCCAGGCCAGAAACACTTCGACAAAGCGCGCAGAAGTCCGTGATTGTCATCGGCGCTGGCGTGGCCGGCATGAGCGCGGCCTGTGCTCTGGCCGAGGCTGGCTTTCGTGTGCAACTGGTCGAGCAGCGCGGCTACCTGGGCGGGCGAGCCAACTCCTATCTGCATCCGGGCGTCAACGAGGTCATCGACAACTGCCAGCATGTGCTCTTCGGCTGCTGCACAAATCTGCTGGGCTTCTATCGCCGCATCGGCGTCGCTGATCGCATTCACTGGACCAGCGAGATGACGATGATCGAGCCGGGAGGCCGGCGCTCCGCGCTTGGACCTTTTCGTTTGGGTCCATTCACCCTGCCCGCGCCGTTGCACAGCGCACCAAGCTTCCTCAACGCGAAGGCATTTACTCTTGCCGATAAACTTTCCCTGGGCCGCGCAATGCAGGCGATGATGAAGCCGGAGACGCTCGTTGATTCACACAAGTCGCTCGGCGATTGGCTGCGCAGCCACAAGCAGACCGAAGGCGCAATCAATCGCTTCTGGCGGCTGGTGATTGCCAGCGCGTTGAATGCGGAGATCGATTCGATTGCCGTGCCCTATGCGGCCAAAATCATCCGCGAACTATTTTTGAATTCTGCTGAGGCCGGCAGCATGGGCATGAGCACGGTTCCGCTGAGCGAGTTATACGCGGGTGTAACTCCGTTTCTTGAGCAACGCGGCGGCAGCGTGCTGTTGAACACGCACGTCGAAGGCGCTGCCTGGAATGAAGCGTCAGCACAGTGGCTGATTTGCACGCGCTCGGGCGAACTGATTTCCGACTTCGTGATTCTGGCTTTGCCGTTTGAGGCAACGCAGAAATTATTGCCGCATCTGCCCGCCGAGGAAGGCACGGAGAAGCTGGCTCGCCAGATTGAGCACCATGTGCATTGGCCAATTTGCAGCGTGCATCTGTGGTTTGACCGCGAGATTACCGCCCTCGAACACGCCGTGCTGCTGGATCGCGAGATTCACTGGATGTACAACCAGTCGAGGCTGCAAACCGGGCGCGGAGGGCATTACATCGAATTGGTCGTCAGCGCCACGCGCTCCTTTGCAGCCTTGCCGCGCGAGGCTGCAATCCAGAAAGCGCTCAGCGAGCTTGCGGAGTTTTTCCCGCGCGTAAAAGAAGCAAAGCTGGAAAAAGTTGCGCTGGTCAAAGAGATGCATGCCACGTTCGGCGTGCATCCGGGGATCGATTCTGCGCGGCCTCCTGCTGCATCGCCCTGGCCAAATCTATTTTTGGCGGGCGACTGGGTGCAAACCGGATGGCCTTCGACGATGGAGAGCGCCGCGCGCTCCGGGCACTTGGCGGCAGAAGCGCTTGGTCTCAGCGCGGAGAATCCTTTTAAATGCTTCGAGCCTGATTTGAAACCGCAGGGAATGATGAAGTTCAGGGAATAGGGAACAGGGAATAGTGAATAGTGAATAGAAAAACATCCGATCGAGATTCTACGTAAACTTGAAGAAACAATGCGTTAGTTTGTCACAGAAAAATTATTACCAAGAAGCCACGCCTATTCCCTATTCCCTGTTCCCTGTTTTTTCAATGCGCCAGGAAATAGACGCCGATGCAGATCAGCACGGCCGAGGTCCATCGGCGCCGGTCCACGTTTTCCTTGAGGAATAGCTTGGCGGCGACGGCGTTGGTGAAGACCGTAAGCGAGGCAGTGGCCGGTCCAACCAGACCAAGTTCCATTCGCTGATTCAGAGTGAAGAGCAGGGCAAAGAATGCCACTGCCATGAAAAAAACGCCGGCAAAAAAGAGTGGACAAGTCAGCACAGCTACAATAGCGCCCTTCAGCCCGGAGTGAGCGCGAATCTCGTCCAGATCGCCGACGGATTTCATGGCCGCGGCGGTGAGCACTTCTCCAGCGGTCGAGCTCAGCACAACGGCAGCAATCATCGCCGTGGCGGCCCAGAAGCCTGCGGAAATGACGGGAAGGGAAGTGAGATTCATTGCGGCGCTCCACTATTGTGCGGCGCGGGCTGCTCGGTACGCGAAGGGCCGGGCGCGACCAGCGCGACGCCTAGAGTAATCAGCACGACGCCCAGCCAGCGCTGAAACGAGACCGGCTCATGCAGGCAGAAGTGAGCCAGCAACTCGACCAGCATATTGCCCCATGCCGTGGCCAGCATCACGTAACTCAGGTCAGCCCATGAAAGCGCGGTCAGATAACTGGCAAAAAAACCGATCAAGAGCGCAATTCCAAGCGCAACCCAGGGCGTGAATGCGGCAGCGAAGAGCGCGAGAGGATGCGCCAGAGTCAGTTCAGGAAGGCTGGTCATGCCCTTGGCCAGGCAGGTATTCCCCAGCGGCGCGCAGACCGCAACCAGAATCAAAATCATGGATTGGTAGAGCGATAATTTCTGATGAGCCATGCGCGGTCAGATCCTGACGATGGGACGCGGGTTTTGTAGTATCCAACCCTTTCCGCGGAAAGAAGCGGAAAGGGCGGGGCACGGAGCATTTGCGGAACACACTGCTGTACCTACGCCTTCGCCGCCGCCTCGGCCTGTTTGCTGCGCGACGCCTTCACCATCTTGTTGCGTTGCGCGCGCAGCTTGAGGAAGGACTTGGCCTCGACGTACAGCCGAGGCAGATCGCGATTCACAAACGCCTTCCAAACCACGCGGAATGCGGCCTTGGGCCGGAAGTAATATTCGTCGTAGAAGCGATGCACCATCTCCAGAACGTAATCGACGGGCAGGCCGGGATACTCGATGTGCGCCATCTGATGGCCGCCTTCGTCCATCATCTCGGCGGTATTCACAATGAAGCCGTTGGCCTTGGCGAAATCGTAAAACTCTGTTCCGGGGAAGGCGTGGGCGATGGAGACCTGGATGGTTTCGCAATCCAGCTTCTTGGCGAAGTTGATGGTGTTGCGGATCGATTCCTTGGTCTCGCCGGGCAGGCCGAGGATGAAGTCGGCGTGGATGCAGAGGCCCAGGTCGTGGCAGTCCTTGGCGAAGGCGCGCGCGCGCTCGACCGTGGCTCCCTTCTTGACGTTCTTGAGAATCTGCGGATCGCCGGATTCAAAGCCCACAATCAGCAGCCGGCAGCCGGCTTCTTTCATGGCTTGCAGGGTTTTGCGGTCGGTGGTGACGCGCGAGGTGCAGCTCCAGGTGAGGCCCAGCGGCTTGAGTTTTTCGCAAAGCTCAATCGTCCGCGGTCCCTGAATGTTGAAGGTGTCGTCGTCGAAGAAGAACTCCTTCACATCAGGGAAATTCTCCTTGGCCCACTTGAGCTCGGCGGCCACGTCATCTGTTGACCGCTTGCGCCATGCGTGGCCGCTCAAGGTCTGCGGCCACAGGCAGAAGGTGCATTGCGCCGGGCAGCCGCGCGACGAATAGAGCGCGATGAAAGGATGCAGCAGGAAGGGGACGCTGTAGCGTGTCACGTCCAGGTCGCGCTTGTAGATTTTGGTGGCCCAGGGCATCGCGTCCAGGTCTTCCACCTGCGGGCGGTCGGGATTGTGGACGATCTTGCCGTCCTTCTTGTAGCTGATGCCGAGAATCTCGTTGAGCGGCTTGCCCTGGGCAAACTCGACTACGGAAAAATCGAACTCGCGGCGGCAGATGAAGTCCAGCGCCGAACACTCGTTCAGGGCGCGATCCGGGTCTGTGGTCACCGGCGGCCCGACAAAGGCGATGCGAATCGACGGATGGGCGGCCTTGATGGCCAGGGCAAGATGCTGGTCGCTCTTCCAGCCCATCGTCGAGGTGAACAGCACCAAAAACTCATAGTCTTTGCAGATTTTGATGGTTTCTTCCGGGGAGATGTGATGCGGGGAAGCATCCAGCACGCGCGAACCTTCCAGCAATCCGGCCGGGTAGGTCAGCCAGACGGGGTACCAGTAGGACTCAATCTCGCGCGTGGCCGGCCAGCGCGAGCTCGCGCCGCCGTCAAAATTCTCAAACGAGGGGGGATTCAGCAATAGCGTCTTCAGGGGCATTGTCATCCCTTTCATTCTAACATTTTGGGCATTTTTTAGGATTCCGGCAGGTGGCGCATGACATTTCTTGCGCCTGGCTTACTTTGCGTGCAGTTCCTGCAGCCAGTCTTCCATGTGACCGAGGGCGCGCAACAGGCTCAGACGCGCTTTGGCCAGGTCAAATCCCGCGTCCAGCGAGTCTTGAAATTTTTGGCGCTCGTCGATGCGGGCCAACTGCTCTGCTTTGGGCGTCAACTGTTGAGGCGCGCCAGGGCCGGCTGCCGCGCCGTTGCCCATCTCCAGTTGCGCCAGCACGGCCTGCAACTGCTCATGGGCGATCTGCTGTTTAAGGCTGGCTATCTCCGCCATCGTGTCCAGCTCGCGCAGGCTGCCGGTCAACTCCGCGATCTGCACTTCATTTTGCCGTTGTGCCTGTTCGGCCTCGACCGTGGCTCTGAGCGCGTCGGCAGCCGACTCTCTGGCCTTGGCGCGATGCACCAGGTCAAAGAGCGGCACCTGAATCGAGAATCCCGAGCTGAAGTTGTTGGTTGGGATCGGGTTCTTGTAGTAGTTGTCGGCGTCGTTCAGTAGCTTGGTGCTACGGAGGTACTCCGCGTCAAAACTGATCTGGGGGATAAGCGTGTACTTCGTGTCTCCCCGTGCCATCTTTTGTTTTGAAAGCGCATACATCTGCGCCGCTTCAATGCCTTTTGTGGCGCGTCCCGTTTCATCTGCCCGCACAGCCGGAATCTCCGGAATGCTGGCGTGGTCCGGCATGATGGAGCCGGTCGGCAGGCCGGTGAGTGCGGTAAGCTGCTTTGCTAGTGTGCCGGCGCGCGTCTCCATGTGCAGCCGCTTCAGCTTCAACTGGGCCGCTTCCAACTGCGCCTGCAATAAATCGCTCAACGGATCGATGCCAGCTTCGGCGCGTTGCTGCTCGATGGTCACAAGTCTGTCTGCGAACGTCTCCTGCTGGCGAGCCGCGTCCAGTTCATGCTCGACGGTATCCAATTCAATGTAAGCCGTGGATGCGTCCAGCGTCACCTGCTCGCGAATGTCCTTCAGGCGAAGAGTTGCGGCCTGGAGCGCGGCGCGCGCCGCTGCGATGTAGCTGTGTTGAGGAAGGCTGAACACCATCGACTGCACAGTGCCGTTCAAAATCGACGGCACTCCTCCCATAAAGCCGACAGAAGGCACTGCGGGAAGCCCCGAGCCGAGCATCAAGCTCGGAATATAAACATCTTTGGTCTGCGACAGAGCCGCATTCGCCTTGTCCACATCGGCCTGCGCCAGCCTCACCGCAGTCGAATTGCGCTGCGCCAGGTCCACCACCGTGGAGAGCGAGACCTGCGCCGAAACCAGCGCGGGCGCAGTCGCCATCGCCATGCAGACGAGCATCCTAGTCCAGCGCTTCAGCGGATTGTCTCCGATTCTCACGTCCACTCGCAACCCTTCAATGCTTCAGTTCCTATTTCATTTCCAGCGCCGGCTTGTAATCATGCGCCAGGGCCAGCGCCGCCGCCCGTTCCCGGCTGGCCGCCGCCGTGTCGCCAAGCTGTTGCTTCAAACGAGCCAGCCAGGTATGCGCCACAAACGCCGGCCCTTCCTCGGTCTTTGCGCTGCCCGCAAGATAGTCTTCAAGCATTTTGGCTGCCAGCGCCGGATCGCGTTTTGTTTCGATCAGCACGGAAGCCCCGTTGTACAGCGCCACGCCCGCGTGCTTGTCCCGCTCGGCCGTATTCTCTCCGCTGCGCACCGCCGACTCCATCTCCGTCCAGCGTTCCCGCCGGCGATAGAAATCGGCCAGCGTCATCCACTGCAAAGCCGGATGCGCCGACCCTGTGATCGCCTGCTTCAACTCTCGCTCGGCCGTGCCGTAGTCCTTGCGATGTTCGGCGATTTTGCTCCTCAGTTCATGGGCGCGCACCGGGTCGAATTTGTCCAGTTGCGCGGCCACTGTTTCAGCCTTGTCGATGCCGCCGCCCACCACTCCGGGCGCTTGCTCGTAAAACTCGCCCAGGCTGGCCAGCGCCTCGGAATTGCGGGGATTCAACCGGGCGGCCTCTTCAAACTCGGTTCGCACCTGCTTGGCCAGCGAATACGCATTCAGAAACGACGCCCGGCTGGCCTTCTCGCCCAGCGCGCGTCCCAGCCAGAGATGATCGTCGGAGTTCTGTGCGTCCAGTTTTACCGCCTGCTCGCAATCGTACGCGGCTCGATCCCAATTCTCCAGAGAGTATTCCACGCGGCATCTGAGGTTATACGCTTCGGCCCTGTTGTCGGGCTTGTTCAATTTGTCCAGCGTATCCAGCAGCGCCATCGTCTTATCCGCCTCGCCGGCCTGCAAGGCCGCGTTGGCCTCGGCAAGCAACTCTCTCTGCCCCGGCGCGGGCGCCGGAAGCGCAGCGGCTGCTGCCCAGACCACCCACGACAGTATGAGCCCCGTCAACACCCTCACCGCACAACCTTGATCGGAATGCCCTCCTGCAAAGGCTGTCCGTTTTCTGTACCGGTTGCCACCAGATCCCCCTCCGCAAGTCCGGAGAGAATGGCTACCTGGGTTATATTGATGGTCCCGATGGTCACATAGGTTCTCTGCAACGCACCTTTCACCACCTTGAAGACGTAGGTCTTGCCGTTTTCAGAGTGCAGCGCCTCGCGCGGGATGCTCAATGTGTTGGGCTCGCTGGAGATGGTTGCTTTTACGGTCACGTTGGTGTCCGGCAGCAGTTCGTCGTCCACATCGTCGATCTTGACCAGCACCTCGCCCACGCTGCGCGTGCCCAGATTGATCACCGTAATCGGCGTCAGCTCGATGTGTCCGTTCCAGATATGACCTTGCTTGGCGTCCCACGTGATCTGAATCTTCTGGCCAACGGCCAGGCGTCCGATCTCCGGCTCGTCGAAGTAGGCCCTCACCCGCTCGTGGTGCAGGTCGGCCAACTGAAGCAGCAGCTTGCCCTCTTCGACAAACTCCGTGCGCCCCGCATCGAGGTGATAGACCGTTCCTGCCGCGGGAGCGCGCACCACGCTCTGCGCCAGCACCTGTCGCGCCTCCGTCAGGCTGGCTTGAGCGTCGGCCAGCGCGGCTCGCGCCCGTTCCACCTCTGCCGGCGAATAGCGGTTGACTGTGCCCTGCTCCACGGCCTTCAGATTGGCTTCCGCCGTCTCCAGCCGCTGCCGGCCCGCAGCCACCTCGCTGGTCGAAGCCGCCCCGGTCGAGTTGAGTTTGGTCAGCAATTCCAGGCTTCGGCGCGCCTCGTCGCGTTCCAGCCGCGCGCGCGTCTGGTCGGCTGTCGCCATCTGGCGCTCCTGCTGGGTTCCATTGTGGGTTACCGCTTCCAGCCCTGCCTGCGCCGCCCTCACGCCGCTCTCGGCCGAGGCTGCACGGGCTCGCGCCTGCAAGTCGTCCAGCACCATCAGTAGCTTGCCCGCAGCTACCTGGTTGCCCGGCTGCACATACACTTCCTTGACCGTGGTCGCAATCGGGCTGTGAAGTTCGTAGTTCTGCTCCGGCTCAACCCGGCCGTTGGTGCTGACAGTGCTTACCAGTTGCGTGTGTGTCGCCTCGGCTACACGTACCCGCAGCCGCTCCCGTGTCAGGGCCCGTACTGCAAAAAAGACGATGATCAGAAGGACGGCCGAGCCTCTCCAAAACCAGAGCCGGACCGTTTGCTTACTTTCTTGTGTCATTCAGTCAACCAGAGACAGTATATAAGACTCACAATCAGGTTCGAGGAAGCAAAGTGATTGATTTTATAGCCAGCCATTCCTCAGTCTCGTAAAATCGAGGCATGGCTTCAGAAACTCGCTACACTCCAAACTATACCGATGCCCACGCCAAAGCCGGTCTTGATTTCTCCTTCCCGGCCATCGAGACCTGGCAAAACCAGTTTCCCGGCTACGAAATCCTCATCGATGACCCGGAGCTGACCTCCGTCTGTCCCAAAACCGGACTGCCCGATTTTGGCGTCCTGACCATCCGTTACATGCCTCGCCAGCGCTGCCTGGAGTTGAAATCGCTCAAGGAGTACCTGTTTTCTTATCGCAACCTGGGCATCTTTCAGGAAAACATCGTCAACCAGGTGCTGGAGGACGTGGTCAAAGCCTGCGACCCGGTCTGGGCCGTGGTGCGCGGCGAATTCCGTCCTCGTGGCGGCATCGGAACCACCGTCGAGGCGCGCTGGCCCCGGCCTGCCGAGTAATCCGCCGGTGCAATCTGGGCAATCGCAGGAAATGGAATTTGCAGATTATTTCTGGCATCCTGCTTGGTTCCTGGTTGCTGCAAGAACAGGTAGCGCCGGCCTCCTGGCCGGGGTCCCCAACGAGCGGTCTATGCTCGTTGGGGTGGTAGACCGGCTGTCGCGCGGACCTCCAGGTCCACGCCGCGTACTACAGCAATAGGAGAAATGCTAACCCCAGAGTTACTTGCAAAATTCAATGAGGAGTGCAAATAGTGTCAGGGTTTGCAAGCGTCAAAGATGTTTACAGATAATTACGGCACTTCGTAGCACAATAATTCTCACGTGCTTTTTTCAGGTGCTTTTTCTCCAATCGTCCTCCAAATGTGCCGCTAACTCCTTATCCTGGACGACTTTGCAAATAACTCCTTTGTTTTGACGACTTTACAGCGCAACCCTGTCTGTAACATCAAGAAAACAAAGACTTTGCGTCCAAAGTACGGGTGGGGGGGTACCATACAACGCAGCACCAGCTATGCCGTCGGAACAAACCAAAGCCCCGAAGAAGTGCCCGAATATGGAATGACGGTTGCTTGGTTATTTTGCAAGAGGCTCCCCAAAATGCCCGCATTTTCGCGCTTTTTGGCGGGCGGTTCATCGCGCGCCTCTCAGCCTTTTGCCGGCAGCTTGAGCCCCAATTCGCGCATGGCAATCTGCAAGTCGGCCCAGGCTTCCTTCTTCTGCCGGGGATCGCGCAGCAAATAAGCCGGATGGTAGGTGACGATGAGTTTAGTCCCGCGCACACGGTGAATCCGCCCGCGCAGCCCGGCCAGCGGCTGGCGAGTTCCTAAGAGCCATGTGGCCGCGGTTGCGCCCAGTGCGACCAGCACTTCCGGTCGCACTACATCGATCTGGCGGAAGAGAAACGGCGAGCACGTCGCACCCTCTTCCGGCTCCGGCACGCGGTTGCCCGGCGGACGGCACTTGACCACGTTGGCGATGTAAACTTCTTCGCGCTTCAGTCCCATGGCGGCGATCATGTTGTTCAATAGCTGCCCGGCCTTGCCCACAAAAGGCAGGCCTTGAGAGTCCTCGTCGGCGCCCGGCCCTTCGCCGACAAACATCAGCCGCGCTGTAGGCGATCCGTCGCCAAAGACCAGCTTGTTGCGGCCTTTGTGCAGCGTGCAGCGGGTGCACTCGCCAAGTTCTTCGCGAATCAGTTGCATCGCGGCAGCGCGCTCCGCCGCAGGAACGGCGTCAGCGATTGCGGGGGCATTTGGAAATGGTCTGCGAGGCGAAATGGGCTGCTCCTCCTGGGATTCGGGTTGGGATTCGGGCTGGGATTCGAGCAATTGAAAGCTCTGCGGTGCGGACTCTGATTCATCCGGCTCAGCGGCCAAGCTGGCCAGCAATGCCGGGTCCACGGGACGGCGGTAAAACTCCGTGAGGCCAAGATCGCGGTAGAAGCGGACGCGTGCCTGCAAGGCTTGGCGGGTTGCGGAATCGAGCGATTGCGCCAACGTCTTTACTCCAAAGTCAAATGCCGGTCTCATCCGCCCGCTGCTTCTCTCCGCGCGAACCAGGAAAGAGGCGGAAAAAACTAGCTGGCCAGTATCGGAACAGCCGGGCCATCAATCGCCGGTTTGACCACCGGCACATCGGTTTTGACGTAGGCGATCTTGCCCGCGTTGATCTCGTCCTGGGCGATGCGGCAGGGCTTGGTGGACTGGGTGGTGACAAGGGCGCGCGAGCCGTTCTGCAACTGGCGCGCGCGGCGGGCGGCCACCATCACCTTGCGATAGTTCGAGTCGAAGCCGGTTTCAATCGTCATCTGAGTCCTCTCCGAAATTAAACTGCTGCTGGCCTGGGGGACTGCCAATCCCGAAGGCCTCGAGCACGGGCTTTAACCGCTCTGCGGAGTTAATCTGCAAGCAGCCGGCAGCTACCTCCAGCACCCTGTGCGAACGGAACGCGATCGGCTCGGCGTTCCGGAAAAACCGTTCGGCCAGCACAATGGCTTCCAGTTGCGCCACAGCACGGTCAAGAATGTCGTTTACCAAAATATAGCCGTATTCGCGATAATTCTCAATCTCCTTGCGCGCCTCGCCCAGGCGACGAAAGACCTCTGCCTCGTCCACCACGCCCTCGGCGCGGCTGCGATTGCGCAATCGCGTGCGCAGCACCTTGGGATTCGGCGGTAGAACAAAGATGCTCACCGCCTCGGGCATCGAGGCTCGCACCTGCGCCGCCCCCTGCACGTCGATGTCCAGCACCAGGTCGTGGCCCTCGCGCCGTGCCTGTTCCAGCGACGAGCGCGGCGTTCCGTAGAGGTCTTTGCTGAAGACCTCGGCGTGCTCCATAAACTCTCCCGAGGCCGCCATCCGCTCAAACTCCTCGCGGCTGGTGAAGTGATATTCGCGCCCGTCCTGCTCCGAGCCACGCGGCGGGCGCGTCGTCCAGGAGACGGAAAACTCGATTCCCGTCAACTGCTTGCGCACCTCGTTCACCAGCGTGCTCTTGCCCGAGCCCGAGGGCGCCGAAATGATGAAGAGAATTCCAGCCATAATGCAATTATCCTCTAGTCGGTGGTCAGTTCTCAGTTCTCAGTTGTCAGTGATCAGTCGTCAGTTATTTTCATTCGGATGCATGAGCACCCATAACAGGTGAAAAGGCAAAGACAGCTTGACTTTACCTTAAGATTGCCGATAATCCGTTTGAGAACTGAGAACTGAGAACTGAGAACTGAGAACTGAGAACTGCAATTTCACTCCACGTTCTGAATCTGTTCGCGGGCCTTTTCGATCTCCGATTTCATAGCCAGACCCAATTCGGTGATGCGTGTTCCCTTGCCGCCCGCGCCGCCAGTCTTGGAGAGCATGGTGTTGGCCTCGCGATTCATCTCCTGGAGCAGAAAGTCGAGCTTTTTGCCCACTTCGCCGCCTGCCGCCAGCAGCTCGCGGAAGTGGCTGATGTGCGTCGTCATGCGCTCCAGTTCCTCGGCGATGTCGCTGCGCTCCACCAGCACGGCAACCTCCTCCAACAATCTCTGCCGATTGAACTCCGGGCCTGTGGCCGCCAGCAGCCGCTCCGTGAGCCGGGCCTGGTAGCGCTCTTCGACCTCTTGCCGCAACGCTGCCACGCCCTCGGTAGCATCGGCTAGCCGGACTAGAGTGCCGCGCAGAATCTCCTCCAGAGCCTCGCCCTCACGCGCCCGCATCGTCTTCAATTGCTCCAGCAGCGGCCCAATCTCGCGCTGCACGCTTTCCGTCAGAGCGATCTGCTCCTCATCGCCGTTGGAGCGATTGTCGCCTTGCAATGCTCCGGGCAAACGCAGAATTGTGTTCAGGTCCGGCTGGCCGCCCAGCCCGTGCTCCTCGCGCGCCGCCGCAAATGCGGCCAGGTACCCGTTCACCAGTTCCCGGTTATAGCCTGCCGTTTGCTGGCTGCTGCGATCAATGGAGAGCGTCAGATCCACGTGGCCGCGAATCAGGCTGTCCTTGATTGCCTTGCGTATCTCCATCTCCAGCGCGTCCAGTCCCGAAGGCAAGCGCAACTGCACGTCGAGAAAGCGATGGTTCACGCTCTTCACCGTGAGCGTGTAACTGAGTTGGCCCTCGTTGGGGAGGGGCACGCGAACCTGAGCCCGCGCAAATCCGGTCATCGAATAAATCGTCATTTTCTTCCTCTGCGCCTCGAGTCTTCTGTTTCCTATTCCCTATTATCTGATTCCTGCTCTTCCGGCACTTCCATGAATTGCAATTGATAAAGTCTCTGATAGGTGGGCGAAGTAGTCAGCAGCTCTTCGTGAGGTCCGATGGCGGTGATGCGCCCGTCTTCCAGCACCGCAATGCGGTTGGCGCGGCGAATGGTTCCCAGCCGATGCGCGATCACCAGCACGGTGCGGTTCTGCATCAGGTTGGCCAGCGCGGCCTGCACCAGCGATTCGCTCTCGGCGTCCAGCGACGAGGTGGCCTCGTCGAGAATCAGCACCGGCGCGTTTTTCAACAGCGCACGCGCAATGGCCAGCCGCTGCCGCTCGCCGCCCGAGAGCCGGAAGCCTTTTTCGCCGATCACCGTGTCGTAGCCTTGCGGCATGCCCAGAATAAATTCGTGGGCCAGGGCATTGCGCGCCGCCTCTTCCACCAGTTCCATGTGCGTGTCGGGCTTGCCGTAGGCGATGTTGTTGCGCACCGTGTCGTTGAAGAGAATCGTCTCCTGCGTAACCTGAGCCACGTTGCGGCGCAGCGAGGAAAGCGACAGGTCGCGCAGGTCGTGGCCGTCGATGAGAATGCGGCCGCTGGTCACGTCGAAGAAGCGCGGAATCAGGTTGGCCAACGTGGATTTGCCCGCGCCGCTGGGACCAACCAGCGCCAGCACCTCGCCGGCGTTCATATCCAGATCGACGTTGTGTAGAATCTGGTGCTCGCCCTCCTCGGTGGAGTAGGAAAAGCCCACATCGCAAAATTGAATGGAGTTATTGAAGCCCTTCAACACTGCCGGATGCTCGCGTTCCTTCACGTCGTCCTCGGTGTCGAAGAAACCAAAGATCGACATGGAGGCGCCCATGGCTCCCTGGAAGCTGTTGTAGAAGTAGGCGAACTTGCGCACCGGGTCGTAGAGCTTGAAGAGCAGAATGATAAACGCGCCGAACATGCCCATGGTCATGTGGCCATGGAGAATCTCATTGCGCCCGATAAACAGAAACATGGCGATGGCAATGGAGCCGATGAAGTCCATTAACGGAGAACTAAGGGACTGGATGCGCACGTTGCGCAGGTTGGCGCGGAAGAGCCTCCGGGCCGCGGTCTTGAAGCGTAGAATCTCCCACAGTTCAGTGTTGAAGGCCTTGACGATGCGGTTGCCGGTCACAGTTTCATGCAGAATGTTCTGAATTTCGGCTAGCTTGTCCTGCCCGGTGCGGGTGCGCGTTCTGACTTCGCTGCCAATCTTGCGCGAGGAGGTGACCACCACAGGCACAAACAGCAGCAGCGCCCAGCTAAGCTCTCCTCCGAGTTTGATGATGAAGACCAGTCCCACGACGAAGGTGAAGAACTGCTGCAGAAATTCGCTGATGACCGTACTGACTGCCACCTGCACGCGGTCCACGTCGTTGATGAGCGTGGATAGGATAGTACCCGTGGCGTGCTTGTGAAAGAAACTGGAGGAGCGCCGCATCGTGGCTTCATAGAGTTGGTTACGCAAATCCATGATGGTGCCGAAGCCTGCGTAATTGACCAGGTAAGTGCCTGTGTAATCGCAGATTCCCTTGAATAGCGTGGCAACGATCAGAGCAAAGGCCACCACCACCCAGGCATTGTGCATATGCAGAAAATGGGGAATCAAAAGCCGCAGGTCGATGTGCCATGAGCTTTTGGCGATGCCCAGCGTGATAGGGCCTTCGGGCGCGTCCGGCTTCAGAACTTGGTCGAAGATGGGCTGGAGGAGCAGAATGCGAAAGGTGTCCAGCAGGCCCACCATGGCCAGCAGCACTACGCCGGCCAGCATATGCAGCCAGTAAGGAAGCCCATAGCGCAGCAGGCGCGGAAATCTATTCATGCCGGTTGACCCGTCGGGCGGACACAGGAATCCATCTCCGCATTATATCTGGAGCACGCGGTAGGCATTCAGAAGCAATCCAACTCCGGAACATTTAGAATGATTCTTGACGAACATTCATTCTCTTGCGCCGGCTTGCCGGCGGGAAAGCGCGCACTTATCCGTATGCAACGCTGGTCGAAACTCTTTATTCCCACTCTTCGCGAGGCCCCGGCAGACGCCGAAGTGGCCAGCCACCGCTTTCTCGTCCGCTCCGGCTACATTCGCCAACTGGGCGCGGGCATCTACAGCTACCTCTTTCTCGGCCAGCGCGCCATCAACAAAATCATCGGCATCGTGCGCGAGGAGATGGACAAGATCGCGCAGGAATTTTTCCTGCCTGCTCTTCTCCCCAAAGAGCCGTGGGAGCAAAGCGGCCGCTGGACAACCATGGGCGACAATATGTTCCGCCTCAAGGATCGCAAGGGTGCGGACCTCTGCCTGGGCATGACCCACGAGGAGATCATGACCACCATCGCCCGCAGCGAATTGCGCAGCTACAAGCAGTTGCCGCAAATCTGGTACCAGATTCAAACCAAGTTTCGCGACGAGCCGCGTCCCAAATCTGGTCTCCTACGCGTCCGCCAGTTCATCATGAAGGACGCCTACTCCTTCGACATCGACAAGGCCGGTCTGGACAAAAGTTTCGATCTGCACGATGCCGTTTACCGCAAAATCTTCACGCGCTGCGGTCTGAAGTTTGTCGCCGTCGAGGCCGATTCCGGCTCCATGGGCGGCTCGCAGTCGCAGGAGTTCATGGTCTACACCGACGCCGGCGAAGACCTGATCGCAAGCTGCCCGGTCTGTGGCTACGCGTCGAACTTGGAAAAAGCAACTTCGCTGCTTGAGCCTTTGGTCGAGTTGGAACCAACTGGGGACGGCAAGCCGGAACTGATTCATACTCCCGGCATGGGCGCTATTGCCGACATCGCGGCTTTTCTCAAGATGGCCGAGTCGAGCGACATCAAGTGCGTGGCCTACATGGCGCTGAAGCATGGCGCTCCCTTCGCGAAGTCCGGGGTCCCCACGGATGGGTCTTCGTCCGTGGGGTGGAAATCAGACTCCTGGCACGGCGTTGCCGCCTTCCTACGCGGCGATCACCAGGTCAATGAGACGAAACTGCTCGGAGCAATCGGCGCGGCGGAGTTGCGCACTATGCAAGCCGAGGAACTGGAGCAATACTTCAACGGCCCGGCTGGTTTTCTGGGGCCGGTGGGACTGAAGCCCAGCAACAAGCCGCTCGAAGACGGCCTAACGGTCGTCGTGGATAAATCTCTCGAAGGCCGCAGGAACATGGTCTGCGGCGCAAACAAACTCGACTATCACCTGCGCAACGTCACGCCGGGCCGCGATTTCATGTGGACCCTCAGCGCCGACATTCGCAGCGTCAACGAAGGCGAGTCCTGCCCCAAGAACGGCTGCAACGGCAAACTGGTCGTCGGTAAAGCGGTCGAAATCGGCCACATCTTCAAGCTCGGCTACAAGTACTCCGAGTCCATGGGCGCGCGCGTACTGGACGAGAACGGCAAGGAAGTCACGCCCATCATGGGCAGCTACGGCATCGGCATTGAGCGCATCCTGACCGCGGCTGTCGAGCAATCCAACGACAAAAACGGTTTCTGGCTGCCAGCTTCGATTGCGCCCTTCACGGTGGTGGTCACGGTGACCAATATGAGCGACGCGCTACTCCGCGAGACCGGCGAAAAACTCGCCGCCGAGCTTGAAGCCGCGGGTCTCGACGTACTCCTTGATGACCGGGACGAGCGCGCCGGAGTCAAATTCAAGGACGCGGATCTGGTGGGCATTCCCTACCGCATCAACGTAGGCAAGAAAGTCGCCGAAGGCAAAGTGGAACTGGTGACTCGTGCGACTTCAACCAGCGTGGATGTAGCGTTGCCGGACGTAGTAGCGCAAGTGAAACAGCGCGTCCAGGAAGATGCGCTGCTGATAGCGGTCGAAGTGTAACAGCAATACCCGGCTGTTAGCTGTAAGCTGTTCACTGACCACTGACCACTGATCACTGTTTTCAAGGAGCGGCAATGGCATTGAAAATCAGGTTTCATATGCCCACAGGCAAGCATCCCTGGGCAACACTGCTGTTGCGCATCGGACTGGGGACCATTGCTGCGGGAGTGTTGGTGTTTTTTGCGGTCTTCGGTTTTTTTTACATCAAATACAAGCACATTGTGGACGACCGCCTGAAGCAGCCGATCTTTGCCAACACCGCCAAGATTTATGCCGCGCCGCGCGAGGTGCGCCCAGGGCAAAAGCTTACTTCGCGGCTGATCGCCAACGAGTTGAGCGCGGCCGGCTACTCCGCCGATGGCGCCTCGCAGACCTCCGAGATGGGAACCTACAAGGAGGGCGTGCAAACCATCACCGTGCGCCCCGGCCCGCAGTCCTACCACTCGCAGGACGGCGCGACGATCCGCGTCGGCAACGGGGTTGTGGATTCAATCGCCGACGATCATGGCCAGCCGCTTTCCAGTTATGAGCTGGAGCCGCTGCTCATCACCGGCCTCAGCGACGACGCCAACCGCACCAAGCGCCGCCTGCTCGCCTACAACGAGATTCCGCAGAATCTGATCAACGCGGTGCTGGCCATCGAGGATCGCCGCTACTTCGAGCACAGCGGCGTGGACTACCTGAGCATTGCCAGTTGGGCCTGGCATGATGTGATTCGCGATCGCAAGCATCGCGGCGGAGCCTCCACCCTGACCATGCAACTGGCCAAGCTGCTCATCGTCGCCGACACCGGCACGATTCGCTACAAAATCTCCCAGATCGTCGTTGCCTTCCAGCTCGAACACCGCTTCAGCAAGCAGCAGATCCTCGAAATGTACGCCAACCAGATCCCCATGGGCCAGCGCGGCAGCTTCTCCATCAATGGCTTCGGCGAGGCCGCGCAGGTCTACTTTGGCAAGGATGTGCGTCAACTCGACCTGGCCGAGTGCGCATTCCTGGCCGGCATCATTCAGCGGCCCAGCTACTTCAATCCCTTCCATCACTTGGACCGCACCACCGAGCGCCGCAATCTCGTCCTCGATTCCATGGTGGAAACCGGCGCCATCACCAAGGGCCAGGCGGAGCAAGCCAAAGCGGAGCCGTTGCACCTGGTTCCCGGCAGCGTGGACGCCAGCGAAGCGCCCTATTTCGTTGACCTGGTGCATGAGCAGTTGATGCAGAAGCTAGGCGAGCGCGACTTCAATGGTGAGGCCCTGCGCATCTACACCTCGCTCGACCCCGACCTGCAACGCGAAGCAACGGCCGCGGTCGAAGCTACCATTCACGTGGTGGACGAGCAGGTGGACAAGCTGCATGCCCGTGAAAAAAAGCTGGGCAAGAGTTACATTTATCCGCAGGTGGCCCTGGTGGCGCTCAATCCACACACCGGCCAGGTGCTGGCGCTCGTAGGTGGGCGAAGCTACGGCGTCTCGCAGTTGAATCACGCCGTGGCCAAGCGCCCCACCGGCTCCATCTTCAAGCCCTTCGTCTATGCTTCCGCCTTTGCCACTGCCGCCGAGGGCACCATCCTTCCCGGCCAAACCAAGCTCTTCTCCCCGCTCACCATCTTGAAAGATGAACAGGCCACTTACGGAGCGGGCACGGAATACGAGTACACGCCGAAAAACTTTGAAAACGAGTATTTTGGCCAGGTGACGGCGCGCGAGGCCCTGCAGCACTCGCTCAACAACGCCACCATCAGCCTGGCCTCCATGGTGGGCTTCGACCGCGTGGCCGAACTGGCCCGCGAAGCTGGCGTCAAAAGCGCGCGCGGAACTCCCGCCATGGCCATCGGCGCATACGACGCAACGCCGCTGGAGATGGCCGGCGCTTACACCGTCTTTGCCAACGGCGGCATGCGCCTGGAGCCCTGGATGCTGGCCAGCGTCCGCACCACCACCGGCGACGTTATCACCGACTATTCGCCCGACTCCAAACAGATTCTTGACCCGCGCGTGGCCTATCTTACCGTCAGCCTGATGGAGAACGTGATCGATCACGGCACCGGCGCCGTGGTCCGCGCGCGCGGATTTCTTGCTCCCGCCGCCGGCAAGACCGGCACCAGCCACGACGCATGGTTTGCCGGCTTCACCTCCAACCTGCTGTGCATCGTATGGGTGGGCAACGATGATTACACCGATGTGAACATCGAAGGCGCTCACGCCGCCGCGCCCATCTGGGCCGAGTTCATGAAGAAGGCCGTTGCCCTGCCGCAGTACTCCGACACCAACCATTTCACCCCGCCCGAAGGCGTCGATATCGTTGCCATCGACAGGACCAGCAACCTGCTCAGCGACGCCACCTGCCCGGACAGCTTCAATGCCGCATTCCTGGCAGGCACCGCGCCCACGGAAACCTGCGACCACCCCGCCGAGCACCGCAGCCTGATGCAAAAACTCTTTGGCGCCGGCAAGAACGTGAATTAACTTTTCCGTAACGAGACTTCATGAGTTTCAAGAAAATGCAGTCTTTGAAATTCGTTCGTGTCTGTGCTACCTTTCAACCATGCAGGTGACCGTCGAAATCCCGGATGATATGGCCCCGAGGCTTGCTGTGTCCGGTCAGGAGCCCGCGCGGACCACGCTGGAAGCCGTGGCCATTGAGGGTTACCGTTCCGGAGCGCTAACAGCCTCCCAGACGCGCCGCTTGCTGGGCTTTGAAACCCGCTATGAATTGGACGGCTTTCTCAAGGCCCATAACGTCTGGGAACATTCCTACAGCCTTGAAGACCTTGAACAGGATCGCCGCACACTTCAGCAACTCGATGCGCAAGGCAGTCTCAAGGCATGATCGTTGTTGCCGACACTACGCCCCTGAACTATTTGATCTTGATCGGAGAGATCGAACTGCTCTCTGCCCTAAGGGTTGACCTACACCCACCTCTCCAGAGGCGGAGCGAGGAATTTTCACATGCGCTATAAAGTTTTTGGAGATCATACAGGTCTCAAGGTTTCAGAGTTCGCCCTGGGTACAGGGATGTTGGGTAAGGCCTATGGATATGGAACAGAGCCCGACGAAGCGCTGAAGATTCTTGAAGGCTATGCCGAAGCGGGCGGCAACCTGATCGATCTGTCCGATGCGTATCAAGGAGGGGCGTCAGAACGTCTGATCGGAACTTTCGTTGGAGACAATCGTAACGACTTCGTCCTAATCTCCAAATACACCCGGAGTCCACAGACCAACCCTTCGCTTGGCGTTTTAGGAAATAGCCGGAAGGTCATGGTGCAAGCTGTCGAAGAGAGCTTGAAGCGGCTGAAGACCGACCATATAGACATCTATCTCGCGCATCTGGATGATGGCGTGACGCCGATAGAAGAGATAGTGCGAGGTTTCGACGACCTGGCACGCGCGGGCAAGATCGTCTATGGAGGCTTGTGCAACTTCCCGGCCTGGAGAGTTGCCACCGCGGTAACGATGGCCGATTTGAGGGGCTGGTTGCCGATTGCTGCGGTCCAGTTGGAATATAGCTTGATTGAGCGAACGACGGAGCGCGAACTCTTGCCTATGGCAGAGGCAATGGGCTTAGGCGTCCTCGGTTACTCGCCTCTTGCGGCCGGAATCCTTACCGGAAAATACCGCAACGGAGAGAAGGGACGCGCCACCGAATTCAAAGCAGGTGTGCCTCAGGCAGGGGCCGACTACGAAGCTCTGCTTGACGTCGTGATTGCTGTTGCAACTGAGCTTCAGAGCGACCCCGCAAAGGTCGCGATCGCATGGGTGAGCGCCAAAGGAGTCATTCCAATCCTCGGGGCGAACACTCGCTTTCAACTCGAGGCGAACCTTGGAGCTTCTTTGATCCGACTCGACGATGAACAGATTGCGCGCCTCGACAAGGCGAGCGCTATCCCCCTTGGATACCCGCAGGAACGGCTTAGCAGCGAAGGTGTTCGCGCTATGCTCACTGGCAATCGGTGGAACCAGATTGATCGCCCACTTCGTGTCGTCCGGTAAATCGAGTCGGGATGGCTCTGGGTCTCGACGAGCCACAAATCGCGAATGCACGTTTCCAACACTCGCGGGGTTCTCGAAACGTGGTTTGGCCTGTAGTCAGCAACCGAGGTTCTCCAGTGCAGGGTTATGAGAGCATCCTGATTCCTCGCGAAATCCATCAGGAGCAGTCCGATTCGCTTCTGCGAGTTACTCCGGCGATTAACCCGCTAACTTGCTAACTTGCTCGTCACCGCGAAGCGGTGGCTAACTTGCTATATGGTTTACCAGTCCTCGCGTGTTTTGGCGATTGGAGCAAACCAACTTTCGGCTTTCGGCCAAAGTTCGCGACGAGTTCATCCGGCGAAATCCTTGAGCTGCCGGCAACCATCCAGGACTCTGAAGGCGCGGTGAGAACTCAATGCGCCACTTCCCCAACCCCCATAAATGTTCTATAGTTTCTGTGCCATGAAATTCACAATCCGTACCATCCTTACAACCCTGCTGGCGCTCGCCGGCCTGCTCTTAACCGTCTCCACTCCGGCGCAAATCGCCGCCACCACCCAGCCCGCCGCCAAGCCCACCGTCGCCGAGGCCCTGGCCTTCATCGACAACGCGGAAAAGGAATTGGCCGCGATAAGCGTTACTGCGGCCCGCGCATCGTGGGTGGAGGAAACCTACATCACCGATGACACCATCGCCCTGGTGGCCGAGGCCAACGACCGGGCGATTGCCCGCCAAACAGCCCTGATCTACGAGGCCCGCAAATTCGACGGCCTCCCGCTGCCGCCCGATGCGGCGCGCAAGATGCTGCTGCTCAAGCTGGGCATTGGTTTGCCCGCACCCTCTGACCCCGCGCTGCGCGCTGAAACCACCCAGAAGGCCGCTGAGCTGGACGCCGCCTATGGCCGCGGAAAGTACTGTCCCGGGGCCCCCGGCGACAGGTCTTCGTCGCCGGGGTTGGACGACAACCCCGATCATTGCCTGGGCATCGACGACATCAACATCAAAATGACCCAGAGCCACGATCCAAAAGAACTCGCGGCTCTCTGGACAGGTTGGCATGCTGTCGGCAAGCCCATGCGCGGAGACTACGCGCGCCTGGCAGAGTTGAGCAACCAGGGCGCGCGCGAACTGGGCTTTGCCGACACCGGCGCACTGTGGCGCTCCCAGTACGATATGACCCCCGATGAATTTTCCGCCGACATCGAACGCCTCTGGAAGCAAGTGGAACCACTCTATCTGGAGCTGCACACCTACGTCCGTCACAAGCTCATCGAAAAGTACGGTGACGCCGCGCGCCGCCCCGACGGCATGATTCCCGGGCACCTGCTGGGCAATATGTGGGCGCAAGAGTGGGGCAACATCTACGACGAGGTTGCGCCGCCCTCAGGACCGATGCCCTACGACCTGGGCGCAATCCTCAAGGCGCGCAACACAGATTCCAAGCAGTTGGTCCAATTCGGCGAGGGCTTCTACAAATCCCTTGGCTTCGACGCGCTTCCCGACACCTTCTGGCAGCGCTCCATGCTCTCCCATCCCCGCGACCGCGAAGTGGTCTGCCATCCCAGCGCATGGGACATCGACAACCAGCGCGACGTGCGCATCAAGGCCTGCTTCCAGCCCACCGCCGACGATTTTGTCACCGTCCATCACGAGCTGGGTCACAACTACTATCAGATGGCCTATCGCCATCAGCCCTTCTTCTTTCAGAACGGCGCCAACGACGGCTTCCACGAGGCCATCGGCGACGCCATCGCGCTGAACGTCACCCCGGATTACCTCAAGAAGCTGGGCCTCATCGACCAGGTTCCGCCGCCCAGCGCCGACATTCCGCTGCTGTTGCACACGGCGCTGGACAAGATCGCCTTCCTGCCCTTCGGCCTGCTCATCGACAAGTGGCGCTGGCAGGTCTACAGCGGCCAGGTGACGCCGGAGCACTACAACAGCGCCTGGTGGGCTCTGCGCGAAAAATATCAAGGCATTGCCCCGCCGGTCGAGCGCTCCGAGGCTGACTTCGATCCCGGCGCCAAGTACCACATCCCCGGCAACGTGCCCTATATGCGTTACTTCCTGGCCCGCGTCTACCAGTTCCAGTTCTATCGCGCCATGTGTCAGGCTGCTGGCTACAAGGGGCCTCTGAATCGCTGCTCGGTCTACGGCTCCAAGGAAGCCGGCGCGCGGCTCAATTCCATGCTTTCGCTGGGCGCATCCAAACCCTGGCCGGAGGCGCTCAAAGCCATGACCGGAACGGACAAGGCCGACGCATCGGCCATCGTCGAATACTTCCAGCCGCTGATTGACTGGCTCAAGGAGCAAAACAAGGGCGAGAAAGAAGGCTGGACGCTGCCGGCTGACCCTCTCAAGTAGTGGGACTTTCGCCGGATATTTGTTACCGGCATGGTTTATCTTCAATGCACAACAACTTTCGACTTCCGACCGGGTTAGATTGGTGGATCTCGTTGATATAAACACTGCAAATGTCACTCCGGAGGCGGAAATGAAGAGTTCTAAGCGCGTTAGCATTAACTTGCTCTGGGTTTCAGTTTTGTTGTTGATCCCTGTGGTTGCAGCGGCCCTGGCCACTAAGCCTTCGGCCCCGGCTCCGGCCTACCATCCGTCGGCCCCGGCTTACCACCCGTCAGCCCCGGCTTATCATCCGTCAGCGCCGGCCTACCATCCGTCAGCCCCGGCCTACCATCCGTCGGCCCCGGCCTACCATCCGTCGGCCCCGGCCTATCATCCGGCGCCATCGGCCCCGGCCTATCACCCGGCTCCGTCGTCTCCGTCCTATCATCCGGCTCCATCGGCTCCGGTGCACAGCTATACGCCGGGTGCGCCGTCGGGCGGGAACACAACCAGCCCTCACACCTCTTCGGGCGTTACTACCTACACCCCGCACACCTACACTCCCGGCGCTTCCAGTGCATCCCATCCATCCGGCAGCACCTCGGTCAGCGGAGGAGGCGTGACGAACAACAACGGGGTTACCACATACACGCCCCATGCTTCGTCCGGCAGCACAAGCTATACACCATCAGCCCCGCCTGCTACGCATGTCAACACCTACACTCCGGGGGCCCCAGCATCCGCGGGCGGCAGCACCTTCACGCCACATAACAATTCGCCAATCAACTCAGCCGGCGGCGGCGGCACTCATGCCGTTTACAGCATTCCAGCCTCCGGGCATTCCGGCGGTCCCGGCGCAGGCCCCTCCACGCTTACGCCAGCCGGATCGCAATCCGTGCTGCACCAGGTGAACACCGCGCGCGGCGGTCTGGGCGGAGTCAACAACAAGCCGATACCGTCCGGCCAGGTTGTCGTTCATCCGAATCAGAGCCTGACCGTGAACGCCTCCAATGGCCGCAACTATAATCTGCGTTCCAACGGAACACTGGCCTCGTACAGCGGGCATGATCAAGCCGCCACCTTCCGCGACAATGGTCATCTGGCCTCCGTGCACACGTCCAATATGGACATCGCGCGCGGACCGCACGGGCAAAGAAGCATCGTCAGCGAGCGCCCCGACCATGGCAGGCTGGTTTCGACCGGAAAGAACCGCGGTTATATCGAGCACCCAGTCAGCTATCACGGCCACGACTATACTCAGCGGACGTATGTGCATGGCGACCACCGCTTCACGCGCGAATACTCCCATTACAACTTTCACGGCAGGGAGTTCGATCATTACATCCCCCGCGTCACTTACGCCCCGGCTTTCTACGGATGGGCCTACTACCCCTGGGGCGCTCCTGTGCCCTACGGGTGGGGATGGGAGGGCTCGCCGTGGTTTGACTTCTACGCGGGCTTCTTCTCGCCCTGGGGTTCATATCCCGACGGCGCCTCCTGGTTGACCGACTTTTTATTCGGCCAGACATTGCAGGATGGCTACCCGGCGGACGCCCAGGCAGGCGGTACCGGACAGCCATATAGCGGCAATGGCCCACAGGACGCGGATGCGCAGGATAGCGACGACCAGACTTCCGCCCCGGCCGATACGCCCATCACTCCGGCTATCAAGCAGTTGATCGCCGAGGAGGTCAAGCAGCAACTGGCCTTCGAGAACGCCGCTGCCGCCAAGCCCGACCAGGCGCCCACGCTCGACGGTCTGCCCCAGGTGCTGGTGCCCAACCATCTCTTTGTGGTGGACCAGGTCCAGAATGTCAACACCGCCGACGGCCAGCAATGCTCGCTCTCGGCGGGAGACGTGATCAAGCTGGCAGCCGCGCCGCCCGATGGAGCTGCAACAGCAGACCTGGCGGTGCTCAGCAGCCGTAAAGGCGATTGCGCGTCCGGGCTTACTGTCACAGTGCCGCTGGAGAGCCTCCAGGAGATGCAGAACAACTTTCGCGCCCAACTGGATTCCGGCTTACAGGCGCTGCGCGACCAGCAGGGCAAGGGTGGATTGCCCGCCGCACCGATATCGGCCATTACTCCGCCGCCCGTGCCCGCGGATGAGCCGCCGGCAGACACAGAAAATGTGCAGGCGGACCTCAATGCTCAGCAGCAGCAAGCCGATCAGGCCGAAACCAGCGTCACGCAAACGGCCTTCGCCGCCACCCCGCCGACACAGTAGCGCGGCCTTGCGGCATCGACCATTCCACGGCGGAAGCAGGGCGTTATCCCTGCTTTCGCCATCGCCACAAAAGGAAGACAAAATCATGAACATGAAGAACTTGCTTGCGGCGTGCCTTTTCTGCGGCATCGCTTTAACTCTTTCTGCGCAACAGTCTGTCCCGCCCCCGCCCCAGCCCGCCAATGACGCGCCCGCCAACGCCGGTGTGTTGAAGCTGCTGCGCCAGGGATTGTCGGCGAGAGTGGTATTGCACGGTATTGCCGCCACACCCGGCAAGTTCGATACCTCCGCTGCTGCTCTGACCGCTCTTAAACAGGCAGGCGCCAACGAAGATGAACTCAGCGCAATCTTGGCGAAGGGCGGCGCGGCATCCGCTGAGCAGCCGCCCGCTGCCGTCGTGCCTGCCGCGCCCGTTGCCGCACTCGCCGCCAGCAGCCCAACCCTCGCCGAGACCATGAAGTTCATCCAGGACAAGCTGAATGACAACAACAAGACCTCCTGGATCGACTACGCCAAGCCCACGCGGGGCGCTGGCTCGGGCTGGATCGACACCGTCACGCACGAATTCAGCAGTGTTGTGGCTGACACGGGCCAGTGCCGCATCTCCTACCATATTTTCACCAAGCATTCTGAGCCTTACCGATGGCTGGCGACAAGCGATGGCAGAAACAATAATGGCAAAAACAATAAGGGTGAGGATATCTCTTTCTCGCTGCGATCTGTTCAGGAGATTGTGGTCAAGCCCTGGGAACAGTATGAAACTGAATGGCTGGCGAAGAACGGCCACCCCGACGCCACCGTCATATCCTCCGCCCCGGCGACGACTGCGCTGGTGGTGCGTCAGCCGCATGGCGTGGAGAACGTCTTCACCTTTGACGACGCCGCGCTCGCCGACCGCGTCGCCAAAGCCATGGTTCACTCCGTCGAACTCTGTGGCGGCGGCAAATCTGAAGAACCGTTCTAACAAGGAGCTAATTACCAATGAAGACCCTACGCACCATTGTTTCAGTTTTAGTTTTGACGGCCTTCTCAGCGGCCTACGCCCAGCAGTCCGTCCCGCCACCGCCCCAGCCCGCCAAGGATGCGCCCGTTGCCGCACCCGCCGCCAGCGGCCCAACCCTCGTCGAGACCATGAAGTTCATCCAAGAGAAGCTCAAAGAACAGGGCCTGGTCGAGTTCACAGAAACCGTCAGTGTCCAGAATCAGCCGGGAGTAACAATCCGTATTAGTGTCCGCAGCAAAGACGACGACGTTGTGGCCGACCCGGCAGCCTGCACACTGCACGCCGCTGGCACATACGACTCGAACACGGTAGCTTCGGCTGGGGGCAAGACGGTTTCCACCGAGAACCAGCATTCGTACCTGTCCGGGACACTCGCCTTCAAGGATGTGGAAAAGATCACGGTCGAACCCATTCTGGATTTCTTTAATCGTCATACTGCGGAATCTGGCCACCCTGAATTCACGGCGACAGCAGGAACCCCCGTCTTCTTCGTCGAACTCTCGGCTGCAAAAACCCTCTTCACCCGTCATGAAACCAACACTACAGGCAACAAAGCGCCAGTGGTTACCGACGAACCCTTGAAGGAGGCCAGCTTAGTTTTCCGTGATGAAGAGACAGCTAACCGCGTCGCCAAGGCGATTCTTCACGCCGTAGAACTCTGCGGCGGTGGCAACAAGGAGCCATTCTGAATCGCTACTGTGCGATCACTGAAATGCATACGGCCGCGAATCTGCATTCGCGGCCGTACTCTTCTTGCTGAAAAACAATCAGTACTTCACAATCGCCGCAAAGGAGTCGGGCTTGAGGCTCGCTCCACCCACCAGAGCGCCGTCAATCTCTTCCTGGCCGATCAGCGCGGTGGCGTTGTCCGGCTTCACGCTGCCGCCATACAGAATGCGGATATTGGCCGCAACAGCAGGTCCCAGCAGCTTGGCCACTTCCGCGCGGATAATTTTGTGCGCCTCCACGGCCATCTCCGGCGTAGCGGTCTTGCCGGTGCCGATTGCCCAAACCGGTTCATAGGCAATCACGATGGGCTTGGCGGCCTCGGCTGTAATGCCCGCCAAAGCTCCGGTGATCTGCGTGGTGAGCACCGCGGCCGTCTTGCCCGCTTCGCGCTCCGCCAGCACTTCGCCCACGCAAACCACGGGAATCACTCCGTGCTTCAGCGCGGTGTGCAGCTTCTTGTTGACGATCTCGTCGGTCTCGGCAAAGTATTGCCGCCGCTCGGAGTGGCCAATCAGCGTAAGCGTGCCGCCCACCGCTTGGAGCTGGCCTACCGAAGTCTCTCCGGTAAAGGCGCCCTCCTCGGCAAAGTGGATGTTCTGCGCGCCTACGGCGACGTTGCTGCCCTTGGCGGCGGCAATCACCGTCGGCAGCAGCACCGGTGAGGGAAACAGTGCGATCTCGTCGCGCGTGTGGCCGGCAACGAGCGGTAAAAAGGCATCGACAAACGCCTTGGCTTCAGCGGGCGTCTTGTACATCTTCCAATTCGCGGCAATCAGTGCTTTACGGGGCATTTTTCAAAACTCCTCGAATCCATAGTAGTGGATGACCTCAGCTTCCAGAGTGACGGCGGGCACAATTCGGGTCATCTATTCCTGTTCCGGACACAGTCTTATTTCAGCTTCATCTCGAAGGCCAGCGGCAGCAGCTCGATAAAAGTCATCCTACGGTCGCCGTCGGTGGAGGGGAAGATGACCGGCGCATCGGGCAGGATGAACTCGGCCAGCACCTGGCGGCAAGCGCCGCAGGGCGGACTGGCAACGCTGTTCAGATTCGCAATGGCGACGGCTTCGACGCGGATTTCAGGTCCAAACTGCGAAACAGCATGAACCAAGGCGGAACGCTCGGCGCAGATGGTCAGTCCAAAGCTCACATTCTCCACGTTGACGCCGGTGACGATTTCCCCGTTGGAGAGCCCGAGCGCCGCGCCCACCCGGAAGCCGGAGTAGGGGGCGTAGGCGTGCAGCGCGGCCTGGCGAGCCCTGTCGAGCAGGCTCAAAAGCGCGGTTTCCGTCGAGGCTGGATCGTTCATTGCGTTTTATCTCCCTGAAGCGTGAGTAATGAGGGTATAGCATTTGGGCGTTGCTGTAAAACTGGGAGAAGATTTCCGAAAGCAGGGGAGCCTCTTGCAAAATAGCCAAGCAATCGGCATTCCATATTCGGGCACCCCCTCGGGGCTTTGGTTTGTTCCGACGGCAAAGCTGGTGCTTGAACGGCCTACCCCCACCCGTACTTTGGATGCAAGTGCGTTATTTTCTTGAGGTTACAGACAGGGTTGCGCTGTAAAGTCGTCAAAACAAAGGAGTTATTTGCAAAGTCGTCCAGGATAAGGAGTTAGCGGCACATTTGGAGGACGATTGGAGAAAAAGCACCTGAAAACAGCACCTGAATATTATTGTGCTACGAAGTGCCGTAATGATCCGCAAACATCTTTGACGCATGCAAACCCTGACTCTACTTGCACTCCTCTTTGAAATTTGCAAGTGGCTCAGGGGGTTAGAAATTCCTCACCTTGCGGCGGAATTAGATTTAGTAGGTCCAACAATCTCGGTTCTCATTTTCTGTCCTGTGTCGCGCCATGATTCGTCAAAATTCGGTTCCTCAAGTTGAGCCTGATCTTTCCGATAAAGGCCTTAAGCACTCTCTGTGCCGGAAGTGTCATTCCGGCCGGACGGAAAAGTGGGCGCAATGGATGAATTAACGAGGGAATTTCTGATCGAGAGCCAGGAAGGGTTGGACCGCATGGAGCGCTGTCTGACCGATCTGGAGGAACGGCCCCAGGATGCAGGACTGATCGGGGATATCTTTCGTTCGGTTCACACAATTAAGGGGACCACCGGATTCCTGGGTTTCAAGCGGCTGGAGAAGCTGGCCCACGCGGGAGAAAATCTGCTTGGCCTGCTGCGCGAGGGCAAACTGACCGCCGACCGCCAGCTTATTACTGGCCTCTTGCAACTGCTGGACGGGCTGCGGTCGATTCTCAAGACAATCGAGGCGGACAGCAACGAGGGCGCTGGCGTAGATGATGTATTGATCGGCTGGCTGGAAGAGTTGCAGGCTCCGGCGCGGGCGCAACAACCGGCCCATGCCATGGCTGGCGCGCAAACTTCAGCCGCCCCATCCACCGAAGCCAAGGTTGCCCTGCCCCCAGCCGCTCGGGAACCGGCTCACTTCAAGCCAGTAGAGCCTGTATCGGCTCCCGCAGTTCCAGCTTCCGCAGCTCCGGCTTCCGCAGTTCCCGTTCCCGCAGCGCAGGCTCCCGCAGCTCCGGCTCCCGCAGCGCAGGCTCCCGCAGCGCAGGCTCCCGCAGCTCCGGCAGAGGTGGTGAGCGAACCCGCCCGGCCGCGCATACAGGGAAGCGCCGCTGAAAGCACGCTGCGCGTCGATGTCACGCTGCTGAACCGGATGATGAACCTGGTGGGCGAGTTGGTTCTGACCCGCAACCAGGTCTTGCAGGCTACCTCGTCCGATCCCAGCATGACCATGCTCAGCCGCCGTCTGGACATGGTTACCGCCGACCTGCGCGAAAGCGTAATGAAAGCCCGGATGCAGCCGGTCTCCAACATTTTTTCCAAGATGCCGCGCATCGTGCGCGACCTGTCCCAATCGCTCGAACGCCGCGTCCGGCTGCAAGTCGAGGGCCAGGACACGGAACTGGACAAGAGTCTTCTGGAGGCCATCAAGGACCCGCTCACCCATGCGGTAAGAAACTCGCTGGATCATGGTATCGAGCTCCCCGAGGTGCGCCGGGCCGCGGGCAAGGACCCGGAAGGAACGCTGCTGCTCAAGGCCAGCCAGGAGGGCAGCCATGTGGTCATTGAGGTCTCCGATGACGGCGCCGGCGTCAATGTTGAAAAGGTGCGCCAGAAGGCCATCGAGCGCGGGTTGATTACCGCGGATAACGCGGCCCACATGGCGGAGCGCGAGCTGTTGCAACTGGTATTTTTGCCCGGGTTCTCCACCGCCGCGGCCGTGACCAACGTCAGCGGACGGGGCGTCGGCATGGACGTGGTGCGTACCAATGTGGAGAAAATCGGCGGCAAGGTCGAGATCGACTCCCGCGCCGGCATGGGAACCACGCTGCGCATGCGCATTCCGCTGACTTTGGCTATTATCCCCGCCCTGATCGTGCGCAGCATCAACCAGAGTTTTGCGCTGCCCCAGGGCTCACTCTCAGAGCTGGTGCACATTCCCCCCGAGCAGGCGGCCTCCGCCATCGAGTGGATCGAGAATGCGCCGCTCTACAGGCTGCGCGGGCAACTGCTGCCGCTGATTTTTCTCGATCGTCTGCTGATGCCCGGCGTGGCGCACAAGCTTTCCACCGAGCGAGACAATTTCATCGCCGTTCTGGATGCCGACGGGCGCCGCTTCGGCCTGGTAGTGGACGGGCTGGCCGATCCAGAGGAGATTGTCGTCAAGCCGCTCTCCGCGGTGCTCAAGGGCATAGGCCTGTTTTCCGGAGCAACCGTGCTGGGCAACGCCGACCTGGCGCTGATTCTCGATCCTGGATCGATTGCCATGAAGGCCGGGATTAGCATGCGTGAAGAAGAGGCGACGCGGTCCGGCGACGGCGAATCTGAAGCCGGCGCGGCCAAGGGCTCGGAGTACCTGCTGGTTGAGGTGGCCGGACGCCAGGCCGCGGTGGCATTGGCCGACGTGCTCCGCATCGAGCAGCTTCCGCTTTCGCGCATCGAGTACATCGGCAGCCGCCCGGTGCTCAACTTCGAGGGCCAACTGCTGCCGGTGGAGGACTCGGGCGGGGTACTGGCCGCGGTCGAGGGAAATCCCCAGGCGAAGATCATCGTGGTGGTCTGCCGCGATGGAAATCGGCAAGTGGGCATTGCCGTTTCCCATGTGCTGGATGTGGCCTCCGGCGGAGACCTGTTTGAGGCCGGAACGGTTCAACGCGCCGGCGGGGTCACGCTGCTCAAGAGTCGCGTAACCGGCCTGGTTGACTTAAGCTCAGTGACTCCGCTGCCCGGCGGCGAACAAGCTCCTGCGGAGTGGAGTCAGATTACGGAGACAGTGGCATGAGCACAGGAACGGCTTCATTGCATCGCGGAAAAAAGGCGGCGGCAACGCTGATGGAGATGTGCACCGTACGCCTGGGCAGCTCGATCTTCGGCGTGCCCATCACCCACATTCTGGAGATCGTCGGCGCGGCCAAGCCGCAGCCGGTTCCCCTGGCGCCCATCTTCGTCGGCGGGCTGATGCACTATCGCGGCGACGTGCTGACCACCGTTAGCCTCCGCCAGTTGCTCGATATGCCGCCCAAAGAGGGCCGGCAGGATCTGCTGGTGCTGGAGAGCGCCGGCGGAATTTTTGGATTGTTGGTGGATTCGGTCAGCGAAGTGCTCACCGTCTCGTCGGCGGATTACGAGCCTAACCCCTCAATTCTGGACGAGCGCCGGGCATTGTTGTTTGCCGGCGCTTACAAGCTCAAGGACAGCCTGCTCGTCATGCTGGACCCGGAGCAACTGGACCCCATGCGGCTGAGCGCAACCCGAGCCGCTTAGGGCCTTAACAGTATTTGCAAGGAGGTAACCATGCGAGTTTTGATTGTCGATGATTCACGCTTCGTCAGGGGATATCTGCGCGGCCTGCTCGAAGAAAAAGGAATCGAGTGTGAGGAAGCAGCCGATGGCATGGCCGGCATTGAACAGTTGAAATCACGCCCGCCCTTTGACTTGGCGCTGGTGGACTGGAATATGCCGGTCATGGACGGGCTGGAAATGCTCAAGAAGTTGCGCGCCGATGGCTATGCCGGACTCAAGGTGATGATGGTGACCACCGAGGCCGAAAACGACTACATCCTCCGCGCCCTGGATGCGGGCGCAGACGAATACCTGATGAAGCCCTTTGATGATGAGGCTCTGACGGAAAAGCTGGCCATGCTCGGCCTGGTCGAGGCTTAAAGAATGACCTCCGGACTGCGAACCCGAATTTTGATTGTGGACGACTCGGCAGTCATGCGGAGCCTGTTGCGCGCAGTGGTGTGCGCCGATGCCGGACTGGAAGTGGCCGGTACCGCGGCCGATGGCGAATCGGCCTTGAGCGCCATAGAAACCCAGCATCCCGACCTGGTTCTGCTGGATGTGGAGATGCCGGTGATGGACGGGTTGGACACGCTCAGGAAGATGAGCGCGCGGGGGCACAGGATACCGGTCATCATGTGCAGTTCGCTCACCCAGCGCGGCGCCAAAGTGACCATCGAGGCCCTGGCCTGCGGAGCTTCCGACTATGTGGCCAAGCCGGCCGGCCAATCCAGCCGCGAGGAAGCCATGCGGACGCTTAGCCTGGATTTGCTTCCCAAAATTCACGCCCTCACCGGTCTGCCGCAGGCGGCCTCGTGCGGCACGGCGCGAACCTTTTTGCCGGCGGCCATGGCCCTGCTGCCCAAGGCGACGCCGATTTCGTCAATTCCTACCGTGCTGGTCATCGGCGTATCCACCGGAGGCCCGGCGGCGCTGGATATTCTGCTGCCCAATCTGCCGGCCAACTTCCCCCTCCCGGTTCTTATCGTGCAGCACATGCCGGAGTTGTTCACCAAGATGCTTGCCGAGCGCCTGAACGGCCGCTGCCCGCTGCAGGTGCGCGAGGGCGTCGAGGGAGAACCGGTGCGCGCAGGCTCCATCTACATCGCCAAGGGAAACTGGCATTTGGAGGTACAGGCCGGCGCGCGCCTCGGCTTGCCCGCCACGCTGCACCTGAGCCAGGGAGCCCTTGAAAACCATTGTCGCCCCGCCGTCGATGCGCTGTTCCGCTCGGCGGCAGCGGTCTACGGCTCCGGCGTGCTGGCCGTTGTGCTCACCGGCATGGGTACGGACGGAATGATCGGCGCCCGCCTCATCCGCGAGCACGGCGGCAGCGTATTGGCCCAGGACCAGGCCAGCAGCACGGTGTGGGGAATGCCCGGCGCCGTCACCACAGCGGGATTGGCACACAAGGTGATTCCCCTCAATTTCATGGCATCTGAAATCCTCCGGCTCGCCAGCCGTACGCACGCCGAGCCTCTCGAGCTGCGGGAAAGGGTGGGCTAGCCATGCAAACCGCCTCTAGCATCGACTACGGCTTCCTCCGCCAACTCGTCTTCGGCCTCTCGCAAAACGTGCTCGATCCGTCGCGCGATTACCTCTTCGATACTCGCCTGACCAAGTTGTTGCGCAACCAGGGCATGACCCAACTGGAAGAGCTTGTCCAGCACCTCAAGCTCAGGAAGAACCCGCTCCTCGAACGCTCCATCGCCGAGGCCATGACCATCAATGAAACCAGCTTCTTTCGCGATGGCCGGCCCTTTGAACTGTTGCGCACCGAGCTGCTTCCCAAGCTCATCGAAGAACGCCGCCATTTGCGCACCCTGCGCATCTGGAGCGCAGCCTGCTCCTCCGGCCAGGAGGCGTACAGCATGGGCATGCTCTTGCTTGAGCACTTTCCTTTGCTGGCAGGCTGGAATATTCGCATCGAAGGCACAGACATCTGCGCGGAAGTCGTGGAGAAGTCCCAGGCTGGCTGCTATCACCGCATCGAGATGAACCGCGGGTTGCCCGCGCGCTTCATCGTCCGCTACTTTGACCACCTCGGAGAAAACTGGACGGTCAAGCCGGAAGTCCGCAAGATGTGCAACTTCCGCCAGGCCAACCTCTGCTCGTCTCCGCTGCCCTTCAACCGCACGGACGATCGCTTCGACGTCATCTTCCTGCGCAACGTCATGCTCTACTTCTCGCAGGAGACGCGCAGGCCCCTGCTGGCAGGCATCCACAAGGTGCTGGCCCCAGACGGCATCCTCTTCCTCGGTTCCAGCGAGCAGCCCGCCGATCCCTCCATCTGGACCCCGGTGCTGGCCGGAGGAACATGCCACTTCCGCCCCCGCCAGCCGAACTAGAGGGTGAGCTTCTAGAACCCATCTCATAAACCGGTTTTTAAAGGGCACGGCTTTAGCCGTGCCGCAAAGTCAGCAAAAATCAAGGCGGGCTTTAGCCCCGGAGATAAGCTTTCCGGCAATTTCGCCACGTTTCAATCGTGACCTATGCCTCCCAACCCTCCAAAAAGTTGTAAGCTATTGGTATCAATGGCAAAGCCTTCATCACTTCTCGATACGCGAGTCGTCTACTGCGGTGACAATCTGGAGCAGCTCAGAAAGCTGCCTGATGCCTGCATCGACCTCATCTACATCGACCCACCCTTCAACTCCAACCGGACCTACGAAATATTCTGGGGCGAGACCAAGGAAAAGCGCTCCTTCGACGACCGCCATGAATCCACGCGAGCCTACATAGAGTTCATGCGCCCACGTTGCGTCGAGTTGTCACGGGTTCTCAAAAAGACCGGTAGCCTCTATGTGCATTGCGATTGGCACGCCAGCCATTACGTCAAGGTGATGCTCGACCAGATATTAGGGGAAACGAATTTCATCACGGAAATCATCTGGCATCGGGCGCTTGCAAAAGGCCTGGCCTTCAAAAGTATTCCCAACAATCACGACACTCTATTGCTCTATGGCGGTGGCGGAGAAACTACGTTCAATCGGCCTTACAATCCTTACGATCTGGAAAACCTCGACGCGAAGACGGCTGGAAAATACTCGCACCATGATCCAGATGGGCGGCTTTACCAGTTGTGCGATCTGACGAATCCAAATCGCAACCGGCCAAACCTGACGTATGAATTCTTAGGCCACAAAAAAGTCTGGCGATGGACAAGAGAACGAATGCAGGAGGGTTATGAAACCGGGATTGTGGTTCAGCCAAGTCCCGGCGCAGTTCCTCGCATGAAGCGCTATCTTGACGAACAGGAAGGCCGTCCGATCGATTCGGTATGGACGGATATTCCCCCGATTAACTCTCAAGCCAAGGAGCGCTTAGGCTACCCAACGCAGAAGCCGTTGAAGCTGCTGGAACGTATTCTCGAAATCTCATCCAAGCCGAACGATATTGTTTTAGATGCTTTCTGCGGTTGCGGCACCACCTTGGTTGCCGCGCAGACTCTCGGCCGCCAATGGATTGGCATCGACATCTCTCCCACCGCCTGCCGCGTAATGGCCAAGCGGCTGCGTGACGTTTGCAAATTGCGCGAGGACGAGAACTTCTGGCTCAACGGAAGAGGCTTTATCGTCCGCGATCTGCCTTGGACCGAAAAGCAGCTTCGCGCCATCCCACCCTTCGAGTTCGAGAACTGGGCGGTCATCGCGCTGGGCGGCATTCCGAACAAAACGCAGGTCGGCGACATGGGCATCGACGGGCGCATCTATCCCGTCGGTTCTGAGCCATCCGCTGCCGGAAAGGAAGCCGGGGAGCTTGACTTCATGGATGACTGGTATCCCATCCAGGTAAAGCAGATGGACAAGGTAGGCCGCCCGGACATCGATAGCTTTGAAGCCGCCATGATGCGGACAAAACGGAAGAAGGGCTTCGTTGTGGGCTTCGACTTTAGCAGCGACGCCATTACGGAGATCAGCCGATTCTTCAAGAGCGAGCATATGGTGATCGTCCCGTTGACCGTGCGCGAGATTCTGGACGAAACAATTGCACAAAGGCTCGCCTGAGGAGCTTCGGTCGACGGGCATATGTTGATGGAGAGCTGGCCGGGTGCCCCACATCTACGAGCGCGTTCTTTGCGCGCGGAGATGTGGGAGTGGATGCGCCGTCAGAACGCAAGGTCCACCTGTTCCCTATTCCCTATTCCCTATTCCCTGCTTTTAGCAGCCGTTCCACCTCGGCGTGCAGCCGTTCGGTGATCGCGGTCTCTGTTTCTTCGGGAGCAAAGCGCATCGGCTGACCCACATGCACTTCGATTTTTCCGGCGCGGAACCAGCCCCGGCCCGCAGCCTTCAACTCGCCCAGCCCGCGAATCGCCACCGGCAGCACCATGGCTCCAGATTGGCGGGCCAGCAAGCCGATGCCGCCGCGGAAGCGCGCCAGCGTCCCTTCAGCCGAACGCGTGCCTTCGGGGAAGACCAGCACGTTATATCCGCGGTCCATGGCCGCGCCGGCGTGAACGAAACTGGGTTGGAAGTTTCGCCGCCGAGGCAAGGGGAAGACGTTGAACAGCTCCGTGAGCAGCAGGTAAATCAGCGGGCCGGGAAGATAGAAGCCGCGCTTGCCCGGTGCGCGATCAGGGTTGCGGAAATGCCGGTAGTCCTCCAGCATATCTCCGGCCATGGCCACGGCAATCCTCCGCCGCATCGGCCCTGGCAGAGCGCACTGAATCAGCGGCCCGTCGTAGGCCGTTACATGATTGGCGACGATGAGCATCGGCTGATCCGAGGCAGGCAACTCCGGCGCGACCACGCGAGGATGCGCCAGCAGCCACACTAGCGGCCGCTCGACTGCCTCAATAAAGGCTACGCGCAGCCACCAGAAAAGCCGCAGCCACGGCCATCGCGGGTAGATGAAACGTCCCGATTCGGTCTCAGCCGGATTGGCAGCGGGAACACTCGGTTCGGAAGGAGACGGGGGTTTTAACCCTCGTGTAAGTCCAATCGAATCAAAATGGGCTTTAGCCCCGGAGGAACGCTTTTCACCAATTTCATCCGAAATCCCGGCCTTCCCCGCAACGCCTTCGGCCTCGCCGGCCACCAGCGCGCGCAATTCCCCAAGCGTCTCCGCCCGTTCCAGAAGCCCTCCCTGCGGCGCCGTTCCCAGCCGCTCTTCCAGAGCCGCCGCCAGTTGCACACGGCCGAGGCTGTCCAGTTGCAGATCTTCGCTCAGCCGCAGTTCGTCTCCCACGCCAACCGGCGTTTCGCCGGTGATTGTGGCTATCAGAGCCAGCAGCCAGTCCGTTGAGGCGCCAAAGGCATTTGCGACGGCTGCTTTGGGCGCCGCAGCCGCAGCCTGGATCTCTGCCAACCAGGCCGCCACCGCCTTGCGCCTCACTTTGCCCGTCGAAGTGCGCGGCAGGTCCGGCTCAGGCCACAAAACCCAGCGCCTGATGTGCTGAAACTCCGCCAGCTTCCGGTTAGCGTGCTCGATTGCCACCGCCGCATTGTCTCCGCTGCCGCGCATGGCCAGCACCGCGCAAGGCTCAGTCCCGTTTGGGGTTTCCATCGCCACCACGGCGCAAGCCGCTACGTCCGGCTCCTGCTCAACGGCCGCCTCCAGGTCCTCGGGGTGAATGTTCACTCCCGCCGCGGTCACAATCACCTCGCTCTTGCGCCCCACAAAGCGTAGCTCGCCGCCGGCCACGCTCTCGGCCAGGTCGCCGGTAGCCAGCCACTCGTCGCGGCGCGGCTCGTAGGCCCCTCCTGACCAGCTTCCGCCGGAAATCATTTCGCCCCGCACCAGCACTTCGCCGTCCGGGCCCAGCTTCACATCCCGGCCCGGCAGCGGCTTGCCAATCGTCCCATGGGCCACGTGGAAGGGGTGGTTGAGGGTAATCAGCGCCGAGGTCTCGGTCATTCCATAGCCTTGCACCAACACAAAGCCCAGCGCATTCCAGAACTGCTCCAGCGACCCCTGAAGCGCGCCGCCGCCGGAGATCAGCGCCCAGAACTTCAGGCCGAACTTGCGGTGAACGACGCGGAAGCGCCACCAGCGATTCCACGGCCCAATGCCCTGCGATGCGGCCACTCGCTCGGCAAGGCCGGGATGAATGCTATCCAGATGCGTCTTGAGCAGCGCCATGACGCGCGGCACCGCGGCCAGCACCGAGATGCGTTCGCGCTTGATGGTCTCAATCAGCCGCGAGGCCACCAGACGGCTCTCGAAGTGCACCTCGGCGGTGAAGATGGGCGGAACCCACAGCCCCATCGTCTGCCCGAAGATGTGGCTCAGGGGCAGCGTATCGAAAATGCGCAGCGGATGCACCAGCAGCCGCTCCCAGCGCATATAGGGTTGCGCTCCCTGCTCGATGGGCTCCACGCTGGCCAGCACATTGCCATGGGTCAGCACTACGCCCTTGGGGTCGCCGGTGGTGCCGGAGGTAAACAGAATTTCAAACGGCGTCTGGCGCGAAAGTCCTTCCACAGGCCCGGCCTCTTCAGCGGGCAACTCGCCGAGCCAGTCTTCAAAGGCGAGCTGTGGCCATTCACCGGGCAACTGATGTAGCAGCAGCGCATCGCCCACCGCCAATTTGGGTTGCACATCGGCCGCCACCCGCGCGGCAAACTCCGCGCTCCCGTATGCGTCCAGCGGCACCGCCAGCACTCCGCGCAGCATGCAGCCATACAGGGCCGCAATCCACTCCGCGCCGTTTTCCGCCCACAGAAGAACCCGGTCGCCGGGCCCGATGCTCCGCTGAGCCAGCAACGCGGCAAAGCGCCCCGCCAGCCGCGCAATTTCGCCATAGGTGGTAGCCCGCCTCCGGTTGCCCTGATGGCGAACCACGGCAATTTGGCGGTCATAGCGGCGGTAGTCGTCGAGCAGTGTAGCCAGGTGGTCGCGCATGACAGTATCGGTTTAGATCATGGTACGGCATGGCGCCGGGGCCGGCGGAGCGCAGGCTCATCTTAATCTGAGAATGCCGCGGAATCAGGTCGTCTTGAAAGGGCGTAATGAGTTTGAACAGGCGCTCCTCACGATGCCGTCTCAAGTTGCTTAATCGTTTCCTTCATGACGGCAGCGGATTTCACCAGGGCGCTCAGCTCGTCAGGTGGCAAATTAACCTGCAAAACTCGCTCAACGCCATTCTGAGAGACGATGCAGGGAACTCCTAAACTCACGCCATGAAGGCCGAATTCCCCTTCCAACACCGATGACACCGTGAGTATTCCATGTTGGTTGCGCAGAATGGCCGCGGCAATGCGCGTCAAAGCCAGGCCGACGCCAAACCACGTGGCTCCTTTGTAATCGATGATGTGATAAGCGGAATTCCTCACCTCGTCCACGATTTTTTCGCGGGCTGCCTGCGGGTCATCGCATTCCGAACATAGGCTGCAAAACTCTTCGATGGGCAGGCCGGCCATATTCGTCATGGACCAGGAGGCAAATTCACTGTCTCCATGCTCGCCGAGGATGTAAGCATGGACGTTATGCACATCCACTCCGCACCTTTGGCTCAATAAATAACGAAAGCGCGCGCTATCCAGAACGGTGCCCGATCCGAGTATGCGTCCGCGCGGCCAGCCGGAGCGCTTGTAGGCGGCATACGTCAGGATGTCCACAGGATTGCTCACCATCAAAACGACGGCGGATGACTTCTGCAGTACGATTTCATCGATGATTTCGTGGATGATGTTGACGTTCCGGTGCAGCAGGTCCAGGCGGGATTCGCCGGGCCGTTGTTTGGATCCAGCGGTAATCGCAATCAGGTGCGCATCGGCATAATCCGCCGCCTGGGCTTCATGGATCTGGACGGAAGGGAAGAATGCCTGGCCATGCGCCAGATCGAGGACCTGTCCCATAGCCCGTTCATGGCTGTGATCCCGCAATGCGATTTCATCGGCCAAGCCGCTCTGAGCCAGCGCGTAGGCAAAGGTGGAACCCACCGCGCCGGCGCCAACAATCACAACTTTTCTCGGTTTCCAGGGTGCATCCTTCATCGATATTTCTCCGTTGTGGCGCGCGCGTTCTCCAGCAATTTGAATGTCAGGTGTGTTCGTGGACCTCAAACTGCTGTCGTCTATGTAGAATACCCCGGCGTCCGCAAGTCTCGCATTGATTGAAATTTGGGAAGCCTCTTTTCTCACCGCACCCGCATCCTCACTTCGCCCATCTCCCGCAAAGTAAAATAGGATTATGGGATATGAAAGCGTGAAGAAGATCGCCGATGCGGATTTTCCCACTCGCTGGGGAGCCTTCCGCATTCTTGGCTTCGAGGGTGTGCTGACGGCGGTCCGCCCCTGCAAGGACGGTACTGCGAGCGGTAAGGATGGGGAAATTGAAGGCCTGGTGGCCCTGGTCATGGGAGACATTCTCTCCGCGCCGCCGGTGGTCCGCATCCACTCGCAGTGCCTTACGGGAGATGTTTTTGGTTCGCTGCGCTGCGATTGCCGACTGCAACTGGAGCTGGCCATGCGCCGCATCGCCCAGGAAGGCGCGGGGATTCTGCTCTACGAGGAGCAGGAGGGCCGCGGCATCGGTTTGATGGCCAAACTCAAGGCCTACGAGTTGCAGGACCAGGGGATGGACACGGTGGAAGCCAATGTGGAACTGGGCTTTGCCGCCGACTGCCGCGCCTACGAGCTGCCCGCCGAGGTGCTCAAACTGCTGGGCGTCAAATCGGTCCGGCTCATGACCAACAACCCGGAGAAGGTGTCGGCGCTGGAGTCGGCCGGCATTACAGTAGTCGAGCGCATCTCCGCCGAGGTGGAGCCGCAGGAGAGCTTCGCGGACTACGTGCGCACCAAGCAGGAGAAGATGGGGCACATTCAGGATTCAGTCCCGGATTCGCTCTTGGACTCGCTGGTCAACGGAGAGCAATTCGACTGAGGTCCTCCGCAGTTTGTGAATCCAGAATCCGTTTTTGAGTTTTTCCGGCGGCAGGTGGCCCGCTCATCAGTCCCGAAGAATCACTCTAAGCCTTGAGAAGCTGTGCCCCGTTCATCGCAGTCTCATCGCGATGAGCGGGCGGGTGGAGCAGGTTCCAACGTGAAGAAAGAATAAATATGGGTGCCCCAGGTGCCTCGCTTCTGGGCACCTGGGATCAAAGCTAATAGCTTTTTGATGTTTTTCCGGCACAGGCATTACAGATACACTAGAAGTATGGCGGAGATTCAGCGTAGAAAAACCGGCACGGTCAGGATTGGGCAGGTTCGCGTGGGCTGGGAGGTTCCGGTTGTCGTGCAGTCGATGACCAACACTGACACGGCGGACGTAGCGGGCACCATCGAACAGGTCGCAGCCCTGGCGTTGGCGGGCTCGGAGATCGTGCGCGTCACAGTCAACAACGAGGAAGCCGCGGCGGCCGTTCCGCGGATCGTCGAAGGTCTGGACAAGCGCGGCCTCAAAGTGCCGATTGTCGGCGACTTCCACTACAACGGCCACCTGCTGCTTAAAAAATTTCCCGCCACGGCGCGGGCGCTGGCCAAGTACCGCATCAACCCGGGAAACGCATCGATTGGCAAGAAGGACAATGACAATTTTCAGGTCATGATCGAGTGCGCCGTCGAGAACCAGAAGCCGGTGCGCATCGGCGTGAACTGGGGCTCTCTGGATCAAGCGCTGCTGACCCGCATGATGGACAAGAACAGCCAGTTGCAGCAGCCTCTGCCGACGCGCGAGGTGATGCTGGAGGCCATCGTGGTGAGCGCGCTGGAAGCCGCCGCCGCCGCCGAGCGCTACGGGCTGGGCCGCGATCAGATCATTCTCTCCGCCAAGGTGAGCGGGGTGCGCGACCTGATCGACGTATACACGAACCTGGCCGCGCGCTGCGCCTATCCGCTGCATCTGGGGCTGACCGAGGCGGGCATGGGCGCCAAAGGGCTGATTGCCTCTACAGCCGGCCTGGCGCCGCTGTTGCTGGCCGGCATCGGCGACACCATTCGTGTGAGCCTGACGCCCAAGCCGGGCGGCGACCGGACCGAAGAAGTGCTGGCCGCGCAACAGATTTTGCAGTCGCTCTCGATTCGCAGCTTCATGCCGCAGGTCACCAGTTGCCCCGGCTGCGGCCGCACCACGAGCACGTATTTCCAGGAGCTGGCCGAGCAGATTCAGGATCACCTGCGCACCTCGATGCCGGAGTGGCGTAAACAGTATCCCGGAGTCGAGGAACTGAAGCTGGCCGTGATGGGCTGTGTCGTCAACGGCCCCGGCGAATCCAAGCACGCCAACCTGGGCATCAGCCTGCCGGGCACCTTTGAGGAGCCCAAGGCGCCGGTCTACGTGGACGGCAAGCTGCTGAAGACCCTGCACGGCGACACCATCGTTGCTGAGTTCAAACAGATTCTCGATCAGTATGTGGTGAGCCACTACGGGCAACGGGCGTAGACCAAGTTTTCCTGACTGGACCTGAATGGCGTAGAATCTTTTGCCATGAAGAATACTGCTTACTTCATTCTTCTTTCGACGATTCTTGCTCACGGTCTGCTTGCGCAGACGCATGCAAATTCCAGCGCACCCCAGCCATATCAGCTACAGATTTCGGCGGGAGTCGCGGAGAAACTGCTCATCCACAAAGCTGAGATTGTCTGTCCACGTGTTCCAATGGCCGCTCACGTCATTGGCACAGTTGTAGTGGCAATTGTGATTGATAAGAATGGGGATGTTCTTCATCCCAAGATTATCTCTGGGCCGGCAATGCTCCAGAAGCCGGTCCTTGATGCGGTTCGTAAGTATAAGTACAAACCCTATCTAATGGCACTCGACCACAGTTTTACCTCTTTCCCGCTTAATGGCAAGGCTGTTGAAGTGGAGACAACTGTTTCGGTTACCATGGATTCCTATCTCGATTGCCATTATGATGCACGCTGATTTGCCGGGTGCCCCATGTCCGGATTTTCGGACTTGGGAAACCATGAAACTAAAACGAGCGAATAGCGAGCAGTTGGCCCCACCGCAGGTAATTGCCTGGACGGCCAGTCCTTGCAGATAATTTCCCGCTCTCGGCGCACAATAGAAGCAGTCACAAATGCGAGGCCATTATGACCACCGTCCAATCCACAACGCGCTCAATCCTGGTCCCTGGTCCCTATTTTATGTTCCATTTTCACCGTTTCTTCTCCTAAAAATCCACCTACCCCCACCCCCCCACCCTGTGGAAATCTTTTTTCTGCCCGTAAATTTCTCGCAACTAGCACGGTTTCAATAACTTGCATTTTTGCCCTGTTAACGAATCAGTAACTGCAAACCCCCGATTTTGCCCCTTTTTTGGCCTAAAAAGGTGCTTTTTTGCCCCTAATTGGCCACTTTTTCGTCAATTCGGCCAGGGCAAGGACTGAACGAGGTTGTGCTTCTCTTTTCGCCCATTTCGCGTTACGATTGCGGCAGTTTCCCTCGGAGGTTTCCGTGGTTCTTCGCCGAGTTGGATGGATCGTGCTGTTGGCCGCGCTTTCGCCCGCGCTGGCCTTTGCCGGTCAGCAAAAACCATGCGTCTCCGCCGATGAGGCCACCAAGCTGGTCGACAAGGACGTGTGCGTCACAGCGCACATTTACGACGTGGTGGAGCTGCCGGATGGGACGCGGTTTCTAGACGTTTGCACACCCGACACGCCGGACGACAAATGCCGCTTCACCATCATGAGCCTGTGGGAGGATCGCGAGGATGTGGGCGAGCTGCGCAAGTATCGCAACATGAACGTGCAGGTTCGCGGAATGGTTCGGCCCATGCATGGCCGTGCGGGAATGGTGCTGAGCCATGCGCGGCAGTTCTACGGCGGGCCGCCCAAGTTCAAGCCCAACCCCAAACTGGTGCGCGGCTTCAATGCCGATGAGAGCCGGCCGC
>Ga0224558_1000119_pt1 | contig 90087 bp, 78 predicted proteins | sample 714S32024metaG_FD_180682 | JGI IMG/M metagenome (GOLD analysis project Ga0224558, IMG submission 180682) | Peat soil microbial communities from Stordalen Mire, Sweden - 717 S3 20-24 | ecosystem: Environmental > Terrestrial > Soil > Wetlands > Peat | place: Sweden: Norrbotten County, Stordalen... | reverse complement strand
GGTGATGGTGCAGTTGTCGTTGGCCGGCATAGATGTACTAAAGTTGACATACGTCTCAGTGCAACTGCCGTTCGGATAGACGCTGATCGGCGAACTCGTTCCTCCGTTGATGATCGTGAAGGGAGTGCTGCCGGTGAAGGTGAGCGGCGCGTTTCCTATGTTTTTGACCGTGATCGCGGGGTTTCCATTCCCTGACTGATAGCCGCTTTGCGCGGTGGTCGCGGGAAAGACGTAAGAAGAAGGACTGATGCTCACCGCCGGCGCTGAGGCGGATGTTCCGGTTCCGTTGAGTGTCACGGTCTGCGGCGAGTTTGCTGCGTTGTCGTATACGTACAGCGTCGCCGTGTAGCTTGTGGCCGAGGTTGGGCTGAAGTCCACCACGACCGTGCAGGAGCCACTTGGCTGGATCGTGGAGGTGCTGGTGCAGGTGCCGGACGAGCCAATGGTGAAAATCCCTACATTCGCGCCGGTGGCGCTGATGTAGATGTTGGACAGGTTCATCACCGCGTTGCCGGTGTCCGACACAGTGACGGTCGCCGGCGACATGGCTCCCGCCGTGGTGTTGGTGAAGTTGAGCGGTGACGGATTCAGACCGGCAATGGGAGCAGCCGGTGGGGTTCCGGTACCCGTTCCAGAAAGAGTGATGGTAGAGGATGAGCCACTGACATTGCCGCCGATCACGATGCTGCCGGGGTAAGTCTCGTCGGCAGTGGGGGTGAAGGTAATACCGACAGTGCAGGTTGCGCCCGCCGCCAGGGAACCTGCGAAGTTGCAGGTCCCGCCGCTGATGGCGAAGGGGCCGGTGATGACGGGTGTACCGGAGAAGTTGAGAACCACGCCGCTGGGATTGGAGAGAGATACGGAGTAGGCGCTGCTGGTGGTGTCGACTTGCTGGTTGGGGAAGACATATTGACCAGCCGAACCGGCCGAGGTGATCGCCCAGCCCCCACTATTGGAGACCACCAGGGTGCCGTATGGGTCCATGGTGATGAAATAGGCTGCGTCGACGGGAGAAAGGGCGACGCCGCCGACAACCATGGCTTCGGTGTCGGGCAGGCCGATGATCCCTATTCTGAAATAGCCGCTGCCGCAGCAACTGCCGCCGTAGACCGTATGGATGATTCCCGCGGCGTCAACCTCGCGGATCGCTTCGCCACTTTGATCCGCGATATAGAGATCGCCGCTGGGGCTTACATACAGGCCATAAGGTTTATAGAGCTCCGCGCTGGTGGCCGGTCCGCCGTCGCCGGTGTAGCCATAGCTCGTATTCGTTCCGGTTCCCGCGAAGGCGTTGATGTCGCCGTTCGTACCCACTACGTTGACGATGTTGTAATCGAGTTGTGAGATGTAGACGTTGCCGGCGGGGTCGACGGCTACGCCAACGGGACGGCAGAGATTTGCGGCGGTAGCCAGGCCGCCATTGAAGGAAGTGTTATAGGTGGTGGTGGGGCAGCCGCCCAATACGCCGGCATCCACGCCGGTCCCGGCGAAGGTGGCAATCTTTCCGGTGGAAGCATAGACCACGCGAACGACGTTATTGGCTTCGTCGGCTATGTAGAGATTGTTGCTGGCGTCGAAAGCCAGGCCGTAAGGAGAAGCAAGCTTTGCCGCCGTGGCCAGTCCACCGTCGCCGGTGTAGCCTGATGAAGCGCCGAAGGTGCCCGCGTAGACAGTGATGTACTTGGTTACCGCATCCACTCTATAGACCACGTTGAAGATCAGGTCAGAGAAGTAGAGATTGTTGTTGGAGTCGATGGCCAGTCCGTTCGGGTGGCCAATCGCAAAGCTGGTCGCCGGAGTGTTTGCAGGTGGAGGGGTGGTGCTATAGCCACTGGCCGCGGTATCGGTGCCCGCCACGGTGGTGATGATCCCGCTGGTGTCGATCTTGCGCACCGCAAAGTGCTCCTCGTCGGCAATGTACAGGTTGCCGTTCGAGTCATACGCAACGCCCATCGGGTTTTGAAGTGCGGCGGCAGTGGCCGGGCCGCCGTCACCCAGGGCGGTCTGGTTAATGAGGCCGGCGATCTGATTCACGGTTGCCGGAGTGAACTGGAGGGCCGCCGTCGCTCCAGACGATGGGGGGCCATACTGCGGGGTTGCGTCTTTGCCGCCGGCTACCTGAGCCGAAGCATCGCTTGATCCGCCCAGGCATTCCAGACTGAGGCAGGCCACCAACGCAATCGCGGCTGCAAATGGACCAAGGATGCGCAGGAAGCTGCGCCGGATGCTGTGAATAGAAAAACGGTGACCAGCCATAATAACTCTCCTCAACTCAGATGAAGCGATTGCTTGCAAATCCACCATTCGCCGGATGGGGAACGATGGAGGTGGACATGAGCGCCTGCGTGCATAGGCACATGCGCCGAACTAACTGTCATCCAGTGATCTGGATATTTGTTGTGGTTTCCCGGCGGTGAGCCGAAATTCTCCCCTCGGCTTTCTCCAGATTCCGAATTGAATACGAACTGAATGCATCTGCTCTCTCCATGCGCCGGAACTGTGAGACCGCATTGAGCATAGTGCGAACACTTCACAGAATCGTTTCAGTCAAACTCGCTCCGAGCGTTTCTTTACCTTGTCTTCGCCCGCCGGCGCAGGAGACGGCAACTGCAATCGTCCGGCTTGATCCTCGGCAGTTTTCGATGCCGCTTCCTGCTCGCTCTTCGCGGGCTGCCCTCGCACCAGCAGGGTGACCGTCTCCCGCTCGACGGTGACCTTGACGCGCCGGCTCATTGCCGGCTCGGCGAGGGGTTCCTTACTTTTGGCTTTCGTTTCCGGAGCGTTGCGTCGTAAGATGTTCATGCATCCACCCTTGATCCGCGGCATTCGGAAGCTGCCACGCTCTCTACTGAATCACCAGGCACGGCGAATGTCTTGAAGTTAGCCATGATTTTTTCTGAAGATTTATGAAGGCTCGTAATGTTATTGAATACGAACGAGTTGCTTCGATTCGATGAATACGGCCTGGACCTCCTGAAGCGGGTCTTGACGCACCAGGATGCGCCGATTACGCTCACGCCGAAGGCCTTCGACGTTCTCGCTTTCCTGGTTTTGAACCCTGGACGGGTGGTGACCAAGGAAGAACTTCTTGATGCGGTTTGGTCCGGCTCATTTGTGGAAGAAGGCAACTTGCCCAAGCACATCTCCCTCCTGCGCCGCGCGCTGGGGGAGAAATCCGATCTGATAGTGACCGTTCCTGGCCGCGGCTATCAGTTCACGGCCCAGGTATTCCGCAGTGCGGCCGGGACGGGAATTGCCCTCGATGACACTCCCGAGCAGCTTCCCGGAGACATCTATGTGCAGCGTGTGCGGGAGCGCACCGAAGTGGTCTATGAGGACGTGCCGTCAGGCCAACTTGCGTCGCATGAGACCGCATTGTTGAGCGCGGGAACAACATCACGCCAGAGGAGAGTCTGGCGGTGGGTTGGGGTATCGGCACTGGGCGGCGCTCTGCTGGCGCTGGCCGCGACGTATGGATGGAGGCATTTTCCCCATTCGGCGCCGCTCAGCGATGTGGTGCTCGCCGACTTTACCAACGAAACCGGCGATGCTGCTCTGGACCATACTCTCAACCAGGCGCTGGAGATTGATCTGGAGCAATCACCCTTTCTGAATCTGCTCCCCAGGCAGAAGGTCAAGGAGACACTGCTCCAGATGCAGCGAAAAGGGGATGAGGCGCTGACGCCGGAGCTGGCGCACGAGGTCTGCGAACGCAACAACGCCCAGGCCGTGCTGCACGGCACACTCGCCAGCCTAGGCAGCAAGTATCTGCTGACCCTGGCCGCCGAAAGTTGCGTGAGCGACAAACGCATCGCCGGTTACAAAGCCGAGGTTAACTCGAAAGAGGATTTATTACGCGCGCTGGATACTGTAGCTGGCCATGTGCGCAGGCAACTGGGCGAGTCGGCCGCGTCGCTGGATAAATTCCAGACGCCCATCGAGCAGGCCACCACCTCCTCGCTGGAGGCGCTGCGGGATTACTCGCTGGCCCGCGACCGCTACGATTACGGCGACTGGAAATCCACCGAGGAACTGCTCAAAGAGGCCATTGCGCTCGATCCAAATTTCGCCAGCGCATACAACGGGCTGGCGATTACCTATTATGCCCAGTACAAAATGAACCAGGCTGCGGAATTTCACCAAAAGGCCTTCGATCTGCGCGCTCGCACCTCCGAGCATGAACGGCTGTTGATCGAGATCGGCTACCATACCGCCGGCGACTACGACTACGAAGAAGCAATTCGCAGCTTACAGATCTACAATCGCATCTACCCCAACGATGCGCGAAGTTGGGGCCGTCTCTGCAATCTCTATACACAGTTAGGGGAGTATGACCAGGCGATTGCGGGAGGCGAGCAAGGTTTCCGCATCGATCCTCATTCCAGCTATGTTGCCGTGGTGCTGGCGCGAGCCTACAAGCGCGCGGGCCGTTTTGCCGATGCCAAGAGAATGGCAAATGCCAGTGTCGCCGAAGGCACGGATGGCTGGGGCATCCATAGCATTCTCTTTCAGATCGCCTATGCCGAGCACGATGCAGCCCGGATCAAGTCGGAAGGCGAGTGGGGACTGAGCCATCAGCAAACAGACCTTTCACTCGATGACCTTGGCTTTGCCGCGGCCACCAGCGGCAAACTGCGCGAAGCGTCCGACGACTTCTCCCGCGCCCGGGCCGATGCTCTGCGCAGTGGCGACACGGATTTTGCCGACCGGATGCTGATCCATTACGTCAGCGTCCTGATCGACTTTGACGAACCAGGCAAAGCCGCGGAGACGTTGAAGCTCAGGAAGAGCGATGGGGGAGATCCGGGAGAACTGGCCGTGCTGCAGGCGGCGGCCGGCGACCTGGCCTCCGCGCGGCGCTTTGCGGCCAGCGAGGACTCGAAGGACGAGAAGAGCACGGAAATCCTCTACAAGGATCTGCCCCAACTGCGCGCCTGGTTGGCGCTTGCCGGCCACAACCCAGCCGAGGCTATGCAGTTGCTTGAGGCGGCGCGCCCCTACCAAATGGACAGCTTCGACGTTCCCTATCTGCGCGCACGAGCCGAGGCCGCGGCCGGAAAGTTGGATGCAGCCTCTGCGGACTATCGGCTGATTCTCGCCAACCAGGGCGTCGATCCAATCTCGCCCTTCTATCCGCTGGCGCATCTCGGCCTGGCGCGCGTGCTCGCGCTCCAGAACAACAACTCCGCCAGCCGAGGCGAGTATGAAAAGTTCTTCGATGCATGGAAGGATGCGGACATGGATCTGCCCGTTCTGATGCAAGCCCGTGTCGAATACGCCCGCCTGAAGTGATGCTGCGAATGCCTGCGTTGGTCTGTGAGAAACCGATAGATCGGCGTCAGTACCAACGTTTCGTTTCGCCCATCAGCCCTCCAGCCCGCACACATTCGGCCCCTGAAAATGTTGCGCGCATCAAAAACTATTCTCATGCTACTAAATCGGCAGTGCGGTCGCAATCCCTGGCCTTCCGGCCAAATAGGATTCCCTTTCCCTACGCAGTGGTGCAGTTTCCGAATCGGCGACTAGCCGGCCGCAACCGTGAATAATTGATGAAGTAGCATTCCGTTAGACTATTCACAGGGGACTGTTCACAATGGCGTCTTGGAAGATCAGCTTGATGAAATCGATTCTTTCCTCCGCGTTGCTCGTATTATCCGTGTCCGCAATGGCACAGCAGACGAGTAGAGTTTCCGACTGTTCAACATTGAAATACAAGCGGCATAGAAGCGCGTGGTTATGCGGCAAAGCGATTGTCTGTTCGGGAGACATTTGTGGTCGTCCTTCCACTTACGATTTTGATGACGTTTTCTATGTCTTATTACGTGACAATCAAGGAAATGTACTGGAAACTAAATCCCTTTCCTACGAAAAGCCAAACTTCTGTTTTGATGGGCGCGGGAACGGTGATTATCAGCTCGCTTTCGTGCTGTACACGAAAGGCGTTCCCGAAGCTGCGCGGGTTTTCCCGACGAGATACAAGCACAACACCGAAAAACCGAACGACGTAATCTACATGATTGAGGCGATGTGTCCGAAAGTGCAGCAATAAAAAAGTACGAGAAATGTTGTTTTGGAATGTATTTCGCGTCTTAGACTTGGTTCCGAGCGAATGATCGGCTAAACGGGGACTACATCATTACCTGTCCCCACATTCGATAGGCTTAGTGCACCCCGCACGCTCTATCCTAATCAGTCTGGTCATCAAGCCTGCTGCGGTGTCTCAGCCAGGCCGGACTGCGTTATTGCCCTGCTGAAGGGCGAAGTCACACAACGCCTGGTCGAAGGTGACAAGGCGGGAGTGTGTGGCCTGCGCGAAGGCCAGAAGCCAGCAATCGCCGACCCACTTTGAGGCGGCCTTGGAAGCAAAAGCTTCGGTGGCCTGTCGAAAGCTGGATTCTATTTGCCGGGGGTCGGGACAAAACTCCACGCGCGGGTCCTGGAGCCAGCGGTCATAGACAGCCCATGCCTCTTTTAGTGTGTAGACTTGTTCGCCCATGACCGAGGTGTTGGTGAGCAGGCGCAAGAGGCCGATTTGCGTGTAACGGGAGAAGTGCAGGCGCGCATCGCCGGGGAGGGCGTTCCACCAATTCCAGGCATCGCGGTTGTGCGAGTGACCGGCGACGGAAAGCGCGAGCCAGACGTTGAGGTCAGGAAAAAACAAGGTCATGTGGATTCTCGTCCACCGGGAAACGGGGGCCCAGCTTACCTTTTCTACGAATCAGCGGGCCGGTGACTGGACGGCCAGCTTTGGGGGCCGAGTTTCCTGTGTCGGCGTAGGTCTCTTCCAGCGCACGCACGACGAGAGTGCGGATGGAAGCGCCGGAGGCCCGGGAGCGCTGCTTCAGCCGCTCGTGCAGCGTCTGTGGTAACTCGATTGTGGTTCGGGCCGGCATGAGTTGATTATGCCACAAGTTGAGCGGTGATTGCCCTTCCATTCGGTGCAGTGGCTCTGGAAGTCTTCGCTGCCTTGAAACGGTCGTTCCCACCCTGCGCCCCCGCACGCGCTATCCTAATCTGTCTGGCTGTCAAAGCCCGTTGAGGAGTCCTATGCCCGATAACCCATTAATTCTTGCGGCGCAAGCCGCGTCTGCCGCACCGCAGGTGCCGCAGGTGGCTACCATCGCCACCATCGGCCAGCATGAAGGCCAATCCGTCACCATCCGCGGCTGGCTCTACAACCTCCGCGAGAGCGGCAAGCTCCTCTTCCCCATCTTTCGCGACGGCACCGGAACCATCCAGGGCGTGGCGCACGTAAAAAGCGTCTCCCCTGAGGTCTTCGAAGCGCTCAAAGGCCTCACCCAGGAATCCAGCGTCATCGTCACCGGCAAAGTCCGCGCCGACAAGCGCGCGCCGGGAGGATATGAGCTCGACGTGGAAGGCCTCCAGGTTATCCAGAGAGTCCCCGAATCCGACCCCTACCCCATCACCCCCAAGGAGCACGGCGTCGATTTCCTCATGGAGCATCGCCATCTCTGGGTCCGCTCGCCGCGCCAAGCCTCCATCCTCCGCATTCGCGCCGAAATCATGCGCGCGGCTGCGGAATATTTTGATACCAACGGCTTCATCCGCACCGATCCGCCCATCCTCACCCCCGCGGCCTGCGAAGGTACGTCAACACTCTTTCCGGTGGACTACTTCGGCGACCCGGCCTACCTCACCCAATCCGGCCAGCTTTACATCGAGTCAACAGCACTGGCGTTGGGCAAGGTCTACAGCTTCGGCCCCACCTTCCGCGCGGAAAAATCCAAAACCCGCCGTCACCTCACCGAGTTCTGGATGATCGAGCCCGAGGTCGCCTTCATGGACCTTGACGGCCTCCTGGAACTCGCCGAAAACTTTCTCTCTCACATCGTCCAATCCGTCCTCAAAAACCGCGCCCCCGAGTTAGCCGTCATTGGCCGCGACCCCGCCAAGCTCGAAGCCATCTGCCCGCCCTTCCCGCGCCTGCGCTATGACGAAGCCTGCGCGATGCTCAACCAGGCCCACAAGGACGGCCACCTCGAAGCGGCTTTTGAATATGGGAACGACTTCGGCTCCCCCGACGAAACCTGGCTTAGCTCGCAATACGACAAGCCCGTCATGGTTAACCGCTATCCCGCCGATGTAAAAGCCTTCTACATGGAGCCCGATCCAAAAGACTCGCGCTACGCCCTTTGCGTCGATGTCCTGGCCCCCGAAGGCTACGGCGAAATCATCGGCGGCTCGCAGCGCGTCTCCAGCTTCGAGCTGCTCAACGCCCGCATCGATCAACACAAGCTGCCCAAGGAAGCCTTCCAGTGGTACCTCGACCTGCGCCGCTACGGCTCGGTCCCCCACTCGGGCTTCGGCATGGGCATCGAGCGCGCCGTAGCCTGGATCTGCGGCCTCGACCACGTCCGCGAAACCATCCCCTTCGCCCGCACGCTTCATCGCATCTACCCATGAGGAGCTGGAGTCGTTGGCTCTTTTGAGATTCGTCATCCTGATCGGCGTTTGGCGCGTACTATGCGCCAAACGCAGTCGAAGGACCTGCATTTGTTTTTGGCGCTTAGTACTACAGTTGTATTTGTTTCAGATCACCGCTTTCCGGGCCTAAAGGCCGTTAGATTTTGGCCTTTTTTCAGGGGGCTGAAGTCCCCTGCTCCCTCCGGAAAAACTATCTACTACTGTAGTACTAGAAGGGGCACGATTTTAACTGCGCCGCAAGGTCGCATTACTCTGACTAAACTCGAATCTTCCCCCCGCTCCTCGAATCAAAGAAGGAGCCACTCATCTTTTCTCACGGAGTACTTCCCATGACCCTATCCGCTGTTGAAGTCAACCAATTGAAGCAAGCTCCCGCCGTCGAAGGCGTATTGCCGGTCGTGCTCGCTCGCTGGAGTTCGCGCTCCTTTGCCGACCGCGACATTAGCCCCGCCGACCTTAGGAAAGTCTTTGAAGCCGCCCGCTGGGCTGCCTCGGCCTACAACGAGCAGCCCTGGCGTTTCCTCGTTGGCACACGTAACTCATCAACGCACAAGAAAATATTCTCTACACTGATCGGCTTCAACCAGGGCTGGGCCGCAGCCGCGCCGGTTCTGATTCTGGGCGTGGCCAGCAGCAAATTCAGCCATAACGGCTCCCCCAACGCCTACGCGCTCTATGATTTGGGCGCCGCATCCGCGGAACTCTGCCTGCAAGCCGCTTCGCTTGGCCTGACCACCCACTCCATGGCCGGTTACGATCAGGATGCAGCGCGTCAGGTCTTTGAAATTCCAGACAGCTTCGTCCTCGGCGCAGTGATTGCTCTCGGCTATCAAGGCGAGCCTGCCGCCTTGGCCCACCAGGAACTGATTACTATGGAAACCACTCCCCGCACACGCAAGCCATTGAACGAGTTTGTCTTATCGGCCTGGGGAGAGCCGGCAAACCTCGCCTGATGCGCGCGTACCCTCCGCCTCCCCTGCCGTTCGCGCTACAGTAGAGGCGGGGAGTCGCCTGTGCCTAAACCGCGCCCAACCCGCAGCAAGCCCGTCCGCCGTCTCAGCCACCAGCACGCCCCACGGCGGCGGCGGCTGGGTTGGCGCAGCCGTCTGATTCTGGCCGTTCTCTTGTTGATTTTTGGCCTGTTGGGCTGGGGAATCATCGCGCGGATGCTGGCCCCCGCTTCCAACACCTCGCTCACCCGCTTTGACGCCATCATCGTGCTGGGCACCTCCGCCGACCGCGACGGCAACCCCACGCCGGAGATGCTGGCCCGCGTCACCGAGGGCGTGCATGAGTACGAGCGCGGCGTGGCGCCCCGGATAATTCTCTCCGGATCGGCCGCGCACAATCGATTCACAGAGGCTCGGGTGATGGCCGCCACCGCCCACGCGCAGGGCATTCCCGACTCGGCCATCTTTGAGGAGCCGCGGGCCTTGGACACGATTCAGAATGCCTGCTACTCCGAGCGAATCATGAAAGCGCACGGCTGGCGTTCGGCTGAGGTGGTTTCCAGCGCCTATCATCTGCCCCGCGCCGGCATCATCTTCAGCGAACTGCCCATGGAGTGGCGCACTCACGCCGCTCCGCCGCTGGAACCGGAATCCGCTCCGGAATCCGCTCCGGGCTCCATGGCTTACCCCTGGGCCGCGGCCTCCCTGGAAACCGTAAAAACCGTGCGCTACCTGATCTGGGCGCGTTGGAGAGAGAGCTGCCAGCCGTAACCCGAAAATAGTCTCCTGGTGCCGTTGTCCCCCGCTGGTATCGTCCTGTAAGCTGTGTAGGATGCGTATTTCAGTGAAATTGTCCTTTACTCTTGCCCTTGTAGCCCTCCTGGCTTTGTCTACCGGAACCCGCGCCCAGGCGCAAAGCACCGCCGCTCCGACAGCCGGCAATGGCACCTATATTGCCAGCGACCCGCTCTCCGGCGTGCGCTACGACAACCGTTACGATCTATCCCTGGGCATGGCCTACGACCACATGAAGGCCGGCGCCAACGTGCTTCAGGGAGCCAATCTCGGCGGACTCGATCTCTCCGGCTCCTATTGGTTCAGCAAGCATTGGGCCGTGGAAGGCTCGGGGCGCGGCTACCTGGGCAGCAGCGGCGCCGGCACCGCTAGCCCCTCGGTTGTCCACGGGCCGTTCGTCAGCCAGTACTTGTTTGTAGCCGGCCCCGAATGGCTGGGACCGCACAACAAGCACGGCGCGCTGATTGCCCACGCCTTGTTTGGCGGCTCCTACTTTGATGCGCATCTGGGCAACGTTCCGCCGGCAACCGAGAATTTCTATTACAACCAGGTTGCTCCGGCGGCCATCATCGGCGGCCACATGGACCTGAACCGTTCGGCCCACTGGGTCTTCCGCATCACGCCTGACGCTGTCATGACGCACTACTCCATGCCTTCCACTCCCGCGTACTCCCAGTACGACGTCAACTTCGCCATCTCGGTGGGCGTCGAGTACAAGCTCAATAAAAAGCGGTAAAATGACCGCCTCGCCCAAACGGCAATCTTCCCAAAACAGGAGACTCTGCGACGCTGATCCGGCGGCGGGGCTCCTGTTTTCCTTTTGGGGCAGCGGGGGTTACGCTGGCTGTGGTATTCTCCTCCCGCGGCAGGGCCTGTAGAATCGGTCTCCCCGGAGGGTATGCTGGACTGGAGGTCTGCGCTTTCTGTTCCGGGCGATGGATCGCCAGGCGGGATTTCGGGCGTAGGCAAGGTTGAAAAGCTATGAGAGACACACTTGGAGTTTTGCTTGCCGGCGGAGCGGGAGAGCGGCTCTTTCCCCTCACGCGCGATCGCGCCAAGCCTGCCGTCCCCTTTGGCGGGCACTACCGCATCATCGATATCACCCTCTCCAACTGCATCAACTCCGGCCTGCGCAAGGTCTTCATCCTCACGCAGTACAAGGCGCTCTCGCTCAACCGGCACATCCGCGAAGGCTGGACCGGCATTGTGGCCCAGGAGCTGGGTGAGTTCTTCGAGCTGCTTCCGCCCATGCAGCGCACCGGCGCAAACTGGTACATGGGCACCGCCGACGCGGTTTACCAAAATATCTACTCCATCGGCAGCGAACAGCCCAAGCACATGATCATCCTCTCCGGCGACCACATCTACAAGATGAACTACAGCCGCATGCTGGCCTACCACAAGGAAACCGGCGCGGATGTTACGCTGGCCGCGCTGCCCATTCCGCCCGAAGATGTTTCGCGTTTCGGGGTGGTCGAAGTCGGACAGAAAGGCGAGGTACTCGGCTTCCAGGAGAAGCCCGCTTCCACCAGCTTCCGCTCGCCCTTCAATCCCGAAGCTGTGGATGCCTCCATGGGCATTTACATCTTTAACACCGAGACGCTGCTGAAGGCGCTGATCGCCGACGCCGAGGATCCGGACTCCAGGCATGACTTTGGCCACGACATTCTGCCCAAGATGCTGGGCAAGAAGAAGATGATGGCCTACAGCTTCGTCGACGAAAACAAGCAGCAAGCGCTCTATTGGCGCGACGTGGGCACGCTCGACGCTTACTACGACGCCAACATGGACCTCTGCGCGGTTTCTCCGGTCTTCAACCTCTACGACAAGAACTGGCCCATCCGCACCCGTGTGCGCCAGTATCCGCCGGCCAAATTCGTCTTTGCCGAGCCGGGCCGCTCCGGCATGGCCGTCGACTCGGTGATCACCACCGGCGTCATCATCTCCGGCGCCACGGTGTCGAACTGCGTGGTCTCGCAGGATGTGCGCATCAATTCCTACTCCGCCGTGGACGCCAGCATCGTCTTCTCGCATGTGAACATCGGGCGGCATTGCCGCATTCGGAGAGCCATCATCGACCGCCATGTCCACATACCCGAGGGCACGGTCATCGGCTACGACCCCGTAGAGGACAAGCGCCGCTACTTTGTCACCCCATCCGGGCTGACCATTGTCACACGCGACGCCTCGCTCTTCGAGAACCCCGTCGATCCCGACTTCCAGCAGCGGTATTGATGCCTGTTCACCGTCACTGAATTTCGGTTGCCCCACGGGGAAAACGCATCTTATTTTCCCAGCAATATACAGCAGGTAATCATTGTCCCACCCGTCATTCCGGCGATTTGCAGGGGCGATTGGATCCATTTTCAGAGCCTGGATTCTGCGAATTTCCGGCCTTTTTACCGGCATTTTCGGCCATTTTTCGGTCGAAAATATGCCCTTTTCGGGCGAAATCCGCACTTTCCCGGAAGTCCCTTTCTTACATTGCGGTACTTTGTGTGCGTTTTCGCGCACATCGAAGATTTTTCCTGAAAGTGCGTTCTACTCAGCAACGACGCGGGGATTCTTCACTTTGAGGGCATTGTTTTCTTTTCCGAAGGCGAATTAATCTGCACGGTTTTTTAGGGAAATTTATACCCCCCGGGGGTAGGGGGGGGAGGGGGGTGCCTTGGGGTACGGACCGGGCACATCCCTGACAGATAGGACCGGCGCATTCCTTCCCAATCGACCTCTTCCGACATTCTGACCCAGTTCTACCTCATTGGCTGTCTGGACCTCTCATGAACATCGTGCGCCGATTGAGGGTAATTATCTGCAACCACCTGCGGTGGGGCCAGCCGGCGCTTGCGCGCCATGGGGATCACGGTTTCCCAGACAACTGCTTCACCTATGAACTGACGCGGGAGATGCGGGAGCCTGTGCTGTGGAAGGGCGAGGATTTCGGGCATACGGATTTGCGGGCGGCGGTTTCCCTGGTTTCATAAGCGAGAACTGCGCCACCTGCCCAGATTTATGGGCGAATGTATGCCATCCGCCCGCTCATCGCGATAGAGCCGCGATGAACGGGGCACAGCTTCTCTTTTCTCTTGTACAGCTTCTTTTGTGCAGCTTCTCATGACTCATGGTGATTCTTCGAGGTTGATGGGCGGGGCACCTGCATCCATTACCCTATAGAGGTCGAGGAGCCTTCCCATGACCATCATCCGGCAAGAAGATTTTGTTTCGAGCGTTGCGGCGGCGTTGCAGTACATCAGCTACTACCACCCGGTGGATTACATTACCAGCCTGGCGAAGGCTTATGAGCGGGAGGAGTCGCCGGCGGCGCGGGATGCGATTGCGCAGATTCTTATCAACAGCCGGATGTGCGCCGAGGGGCACAGACCCATCTGCCAGGATACGGGGATTGTGACGGCGTTTCTGAAGGTGGGGATGGACGCGCGGTTTGAGGCTGCCCCCGGCGAGGAGCGCAAGGACATTCAGACGATGGTGGATGAAGGCGTGCGACGGGCTTATCTGGACCCGGACAACAAGCTGCGGGCTTCGATTCTGGCCGATCCGGCGGGCAAGCGAACCAATACCAAAGACAACACACCTGCTTGCGTGACGGTGGAGCTGGTGAAGGGCGCGGCTGTGGAGGTGACGGTGGCGGCCAAGGGCGGAGGGTCGGAGGCCAAGGCTAAGTTCGCGATGCTGGACCCTGGCGATTCCATTGTGGATTGGGTGCTAAAGACGGTGCCGACGATGGGCGCGGGATGGTGTCCGCCAGGAATGCTGGGGATCGGGATTGGCGGGACGGCGGAGAAAGCGATGCTGCTAGCCAAGCAGTCGCTGATGGACCCCATCGACATACAAGAGCTGAAGGCGCGGGGAGCAAAGACGCGAGCCGAGGAGCTGCGGCTGGAGCTGTACGACAAGGTGAATCGGCTGGGGATTGGCGCGCAGGGATTGGGCGGGCTGACAACTGTGCTGGACGTGAAGGTGATGGATTATCCGACGCACGCGGCGAACCTGCCGGTGGCGATGATTCCCAACTGCGCGGCGACACGGCACGCGCACTTTGTACTGGACGGCAGCGGGCCGGTGTATCTGGATCCGCCGAGCCTGGACGCGTGGCCGAAGCTGAGTTATGACGTGACAGCCGCGCGCAAGGTAAATCTGGACTCGGTGACGCGGGAAGAAGTTGCAACATGGAAGCCGGGCGAGGTACTGCTGCTGACCGGCAAGCTATTGACTGGGCGCGACGCGGCGCATAAGCGATTGACGGAGATGCTCGACCGGAAAGAAAAGCTGCCGGTGGATTTTCGCGGGCGGTTTATCTACTACGTGGGTCCTGTGGATCCGGTGCGCGACGAGGTGGTGGGTCCGGCGGGACCGACGACGGCGACGCGGATGGACAAGTACACGCGGCAGATGCTGGCGGAGACGGGCTTGCTGGGAATGGTGGGCAAGGCCGAGCGTGGTCCGGCGGCGATTGAGGCGATTCGTGAGTTCGGCGCGGTCTACTTGATGGCTGTGGGCGGAGCGGCTTACCTGGTGTCAAAGGCGATTCATAGCTCGCGGGTGCTGGCATTTGCCGACCTGGGAATGGAAGCGATTTATGAATTCGACGTGCGCGATATGCCGGTAACTGTGGCCGTGGACTCGAAGGGCACCAGCGTTCATACGACCGGACCGGCGGAGTGGAAGAAGCGGATTGCGGGGATTCCGATATTACAGTGATCAGAGATCAGAGAACAGAGATCAGAGAACAGAGAACAGAGATCAGAGATCAGAGAACAGAGAACAGAGAACAGAGAACAAAGAACAAAGAACAGAGATCAGAGAGCAGAGATCAGAGAACAAAGAACAGAGAGCAGTTTTCAGCGGCTGGCGCGGCTGCGTTCTTCGCGGGCCAAGGCGAAATGCTCTGGTTCGGATGCGCCGCCTGCATTGAATCCTTCCCGCATCGGAGGCAAGGGCTTCCACGTTTCGCGCTCGCGCTCGACAGGAGAGTTGTTGGCGGCGCGGTAACGCTCGGCAGTGCGGCGAAGAGCGGCGAGTTGCCGATCGTTGCTTGTGTCGGGAAACATCATGTTGGGCATCCCTCTTGTACACGATGGTCAACTCCAGGGTCACCGGACGCAAGATTACGAAGGTTCAAGTTTTCCACAACGCGGGCCGAATGCGGAAAGGATTTGTTCCACGATCTGTTCTGGGAATAGCGCATCGACAGGGATGGAAACGTGGGCCATGCGATAGAGCGGCAGGCGTCGCTGGTAGCGGGCGGCCAGGTTTGCCTGATCGGCGAGGATGGGACGAGCTAGCTCAGTGCCTGCGCAGCGTTCGAGCGTGGTTGCCAGCTCGACTTCTAAATGGATCAGGAGCGTTTCGGGAGCGGTGAGCAATAAATCGCGCGTGGCATGGTGCTCGATGGCGCCTCCGCCAAGGGCGAGAACCAGAGAGTCGCCGGCGGCAAGACGCGCGATGGTGGCGCGCTCACGCTCGCGGAAGGCTGCTTCGCCGTGGCGAGCGAAGAGCTCGGCGATGGTTGCGCCGGCTTCGGCCTCGATCACATCGTCCGCATCGATGAAGCTCCAGCTCAGGCGCGCGGCGAGCAACGGGCCGAGCGTGGTTTTTCCCGAGCCCATGAAGCCGGTGAGAACGATGCGGCGCGGCGCGACGGAATTGGAAGAGGCTTGCACAACTTTAGTTTAGCGGCTCCCCTGCTTGCAGGATGAAAGATTCGACCACACCTTAAACTGACCGTCCAGGCAGCCACCTGCGGTGGGGGGACTGGCTACGCACTACAATAAGCCGGTATGCCCACAGCTGTTCGTTCGCACGCGAAGATCAATCTCGGACTCTATATAGGCGCGCCGCGTCCCGACGGCTTCCACTCCCTGGCTACCGTCTACCAGACGCTGGAACTCTATGACCTGGTTACGGTTACCGCGCGTCCCGCGCCTGCGACAACGCTGCGGCTGACCTCCAACGACAGCCGCGTTCCCACCGACGAGCGCAACACCGCCTGGAAGATGGTGGCGCTAGCTCTGGAGGCGCTGGGCCTCACCGCCGAGGTCGAGATTCACATCGAGAAGCGTCTGCCGGTGCAGGGCGGGTTGGGAGCAGGTTCGGCAAATGCCGTGGCGGCGCTGGTCGGGCTGGAGGCGGAGCTGGGGATTGGATCGAGCGTCGAGGATTCCCACCCTAGCCGCAAAGATCAACCGCAGGTTCTTCGACTCGCTCCCACACCCCAGCGACGAAGACCTGTCGCTGGGGACCCCGGTGCGCTCGCTCAGAATGACAATCGGGTGGGGCACCCAGAGTGTAAAGAAACCACAGGTCCTTCGACTGCGTTTGACGCAAAAAACGCGCCAAACTCCGCTCAGGATGACAGATCGATGTGGCAGGCGCGCCGCCTCGAGATTGCGGCCAAAGTTGGCTCCGATGTGCCGCTGTTTCTCGTTGGCGGAGCGGTTTTGGGACTGGATCGCGGCCAGCAGGTCTCGCCCCTGCCGGACTTTGAGCCTGTCTGGTGCGTGGTGGCCACGCCGGAGGTGGGTGTCTCGACCCCGCAGGCCTTTCGCGACTGGGACACCCTCTGCCTTGCCGAGAGTTTGACCGCCGAGGCCAGCACAGATAAACTAAAAGAGTTGAGCCGCGCCTATGCCAGCGCCTTTGCGGAAGCGATTCCGGAAGGACGGCCAGGAGTTGGCTCCTCCGGTGTTCCCTCCAATGAAGGGGACCTGGCCGGACCCGTAGAGTCCGCGCTTGTCCGCACCGGGATTACGAGCTGGATTGAGAACGACTTTGAACGCGTCGTTTTTTCCCAGCATCCTTCCCTTGCAGAAATCAAGCGCATTCTTTTGGGCCCGGGCACGCCGGAGGCAGCCTGCCATGCCTCGTCGTTAATGGCTTCGTTGTCCGGGTCCGGTTCAGCGCTCTTCGGGTTGTATCGCACCCGCGGAGATGCGGAAGCGGCGCGTGAGCGTTTGCGGCAGGCTGGAGTGGCGAGTCAGTTGACCCGCACCCTGCCGCGCTCAAGATACTGGCGCGAAATGCTGTTGGTTTGATCCGCAGGAAATTGGTTTGAGGTTTCCCACCCTTGCGCCAGAAAAAAGGCGCAAGGATGGGGCACGGAGCATCCGTGAGAGAAGTTGACAGTCAGCCGTTGCGCAAGTGAAACTCGGCAACGGCTGTCAAGTTGGGCGATCGTCTAATGGTAGGACAGTGCCCTTTGGAGGCACTTGTCCAGGTTCGAATCCTGGTCGCCCAGCCAAAGTACAGGGAACAGGGAACAGGGAACAGGGATCAGGACCGGCTTTGACTGATCACTGTTCACTGATCACTGACCACTGTAGTGAAGCAGCCAAAGCCAACCAGCTTGGAGGCAATTCGGAGATGGAAGCGGAAACCGTGACGTTGGAAAGCAAGCAGCAAGAGAGCGGGCCAGTGACGCCGGGCGAAGGGGCAGGCAAAGAGTCAACCCCCTTGGGATTCGCTCTATCGTCTCCAGATGTGGCCGCCAAAGCCAAGGAGGCCAAACCGGTCCCCGAGCGCAAGCGGAGCCGCAACCTGAGCGAGGACAAACGCTTCAAGCTCTTCAGCGGCACGGCCAACCGGCCGCTGGCCGAGGAGATCGCCACTCACATTGGAGTGAAAGTGGGCGAAGCCAAAATGCAGCGCTTTGCTGACGGCGAAGTCTACTTCCAGTTGCTGGAGAACGTGCGCGGCGTCGATGTTTTTGTTGTCCAGCCCACCTGCTACCCGGTCGATCAGCATCTGGTGGAGCTGCTGGTGATGATCGACGCGCTCAAGCGAGCCTCGGCAGCGCGCATCACCGTGGTGGTCCCCTATTACGGCTACGCTCGCCAGGATCGCAAGGACCGTCCCCGCGTGGCCATCAGCGCCAAGCTCATCGCCGACCTGCTGAACACCGCCGGCGCCAACCGCGCCCTCTTCGTTGATCTGCATGCCGCGCAGATTCAGGGCTTCTTCAACATTCCCGTCGATCATCTCTTCGCCAGCCCGGTGCTGGTGAGCTACTTCCGCGAGTTGCATCTTCCCAACCTGATCGTGGTTTCGCCCGACGCCGGCGGCGTGGAGCGCGCTCGCTTCTTCGCGCAGAAGATGGGGGCGCCGCTGGCCATCGTGGACAAGCGCCGCACCGACATGAACGTTGCCGAAATCATGCATGTCGTCGGCGACGTGAAGGACAAGTCCTGCCTCATCCTGGACGACATCATCGACACCGCCGGCACGCTGGTAAAAACTTCCGACGCTCTTTACGAGGCGGGAGCGGCCTCTGTGTACGCCGCCGCCAGCCACGCCGTGCTTTCCGGACCGGCCATCGAACGCATCGCCAACTCGCGCCTGGAACAAGTGGTGGTTACCAACACCATTCCCCTGCGTGAGGCGGCACAGAAGTTGCCCAAGATTAAAGTGCTCTCCGTTGCCGGCCTGCTGGGCGCGGCCATCGAGAGCATTCACATGGAGACCAGCGTGAGTACGCTGTTCTCGTAAGAGATCAGGGGTCAGAGATCAGAGATTAGCGACCCGGATCAATTACTAATCGCTAGTTGTCGGCAGACAGTGGTAGGGATCGATAAGCAGTTTTTCTGATCTCTGTTCTCTGATCTCTGATCTCTGGCCTTCACAAAGGGAGCGGACCTCAGCCGTCCGTGCCCGAAACCAGGAAACGAGAGACCGAATGTCAGAAGTAGTCGTAACCAAGCCCCGTGAGGGCAAGTTCAACAAGAATGCCGCTCGCCGGGTACGCGCCGCGGGCAAGATTCCCGCCGTGCTGTATGGTCCGGGGCACGATCCGGTGGCCATCGAGGTGGATCCCAAGCAGATTGCCCGGATACTTTTCTCCGAGACCGGCCACAACACAATCTTCGATGTCGAAGTCTCCGGCCAACAAGCGGCCAAGGCCATGGTCGTCGATTGGCAGCGTGAGCCGATCAACGACCGTTTGATTCACATCGATCTGAAGCGCATCGCCATGGACAAGGTTCTGCACGTAAAGGTGCGTGTCAAGCTGTTGGGAATTCCGGAAGGTGTCAAGAGCGGCGGAATCCTGGAACAGGTCATTCGCGAGGTGGATATCGAGTGCCTGCCAGCCGACATTCCCAGCCACTTCAATGTGGATGTCAGCCATCTGGATTTGCATGGCGTATTGCGCGTCAGCGAACTGCCTCACTCGGATAAGTTCAAGTACCTCAACTCCGAGGATTCTACCGTGGCTCACGTTGCCACCATTCGCGAAGAAGCGCCGACCGCAGCCGAAGTCGAAGCAGCCGAGGCGGCAGCGGCAGCGGCAGCAACAGCAGAAGGGGGTACACCTGGCGAGCCGGAAGTTGCCAAGAAGGGCGGCAAGCCGGAAGATGCGGCCAAGAAGCCCGACGCGGCAGCAGCGGGGAAGAAGTCCGAGGGGAAGAAGTAACCCTTGGCCGAGGAAAGCCAATGCGTTCACCCCAGCGAGCCAAAATCGCTCGCTGGGGGCACAGAATCCGGTGTGCGCAACGGCCCCTTTTTGGTGGTGGGGCTGGGCAACCCGGGACTCGAATATCTGTGGACCCCGCACAACGCGGGGTTCATGGCCATCGACCGCATCGCCCAGCAAGAGGGTGTTGTGGTCCAGAACCGGCGATGCAAGGCCGCTACCGCAACCTGCCGCATGGCGGGACGCGTGGTGGTTCTGGCCAAGCCGGAAACTTTTATGAACCTGAGCGGGCTGGCTGTGGCCGCGCTGGTTCGGGAGTTTGAGGTTGACCCAGCTAAGGATCTGCTCGTCATTCATGACGAATTGGATCTGGTGCTGGGCAGCTTCAAGATCAGGGAGCGCGGATCGCCTGCAGGGCACAACGGAGCCCGCAGCGTGACCGGCGCCTTGGGCTCTCAAGAGTGGTTGCGTCTGCGCATTGGCGTGGGACTCGACTTGCCACCGGAGGCGATAGCGGCTGGTGGCGGCGGGCGTCCCGGCAGGGATTATCTGCTCTCGCCCATGCGCAAAGCGGATTTGACGGTGCTCGACGAGGTGCTTGACCGGGTGGCAACTGCTACGCGGCGCATCCTCGAAGCGGGACCGGCAGCCGCGATGAACGAGTTCAACCGGAAAGACAGGGAACAGGGAACAGGGAGTAGGGAGTAGGGAATAGACCTGGAAGTCCTGAAGCCCTACTGGGATCGATTGAAGCAAGAGGCTGGAAAACAAGACGAGAGTGCAAGGCTGAAAATCGGGGACGAACCCTGATCGTTCAGCGGAAAAGGAAACCGGATGTCCCGAGTGTATGAAGTAATGTTCATTGTTCGGCCCGATGCGGCTGAAGAAGATGTTGACAAGCTGATCGCCGGATTCTCCGACAACGTCACCAAAGGTGGCGGGTTGGTCAAGACGGTGGAGAAGATGGGCAAGCGCAAGCTCGCCTACATGGTGCGCAAGTTCAACGACGGCAACTACGTTCTGCTGACCATCGAGGCCAACGGCGCGGTGGTGCTGGAGCTGGAGCGCCGCTTGCGCGTTACCGAGCCGGTGATCAAGTTCATCACCGTGCGCGTCGACGAGGAAGAGAAACGTCTGGCCAAGGTCAAGGCCCTGCGCGGCGTCCGCCGGAGCGCAACACCGCCCGCCCCGGTGGCTGCTGCGCCTGTTGCCACGGCCGAGCCGACCCCGGAAGCGGCAGAAGCCGCCGAACCGGCCACGGTTTAACCAGCAGACGGCGATTAGTTGAGGCCAATCGGCAGAATCGTATTTTCTGACCACTGACCACTGATCACTGTCCACTGTTAACAAGAGAGTAAAGAGGAAACATCATGTCTGAAGAGATTGAATCAAAGGCGCCCGAGACGAGCGCACCTGAAGCTCCCCAAGCAGCGCGCGGCCCGAGTTCTGGTTCAGGTCCGGCGCGCTCCGGCGGACGGCCTGGTGGACGGCCCTCCGGCGGTCCCGGCGGTCGCGGCAAGTTTTTCCGCCGCAAGAAGGTCTGCAAATTCTGCAACGACAAGATCGACGCCATCCCTTACCGCGATGTGCGGCTGCTGCAAGGCTTTGTGGCCGAGCGCGGCAAGATCGTGCCCCGGCGGCTCACCGGCGTCTGCACCACGCACCAGCGCCGCCTCACCCGCGCCATCAAGCAGGCCCGGAACATCGCCCTGCTGCCGTTTGCAACGCGGCACTAGAGCATTTTCACCGATAGTGTAAGGATGTTTCGTGCCCCATCCATTTCGCGTTCTTTGTGAAATGGGTGGGAAAACACAAAATAGACCTTACAAGAATAGTGAAATGCACTTAACCATCTTTGCTCAGTGAGTGAAGATGCTCTAACCATCGGCTGCCTTTCCGCCGCCTCGCGTATACGCTTGCTGTGAGTGGCTCGCGCGAAACTGATTTGGCGGAGGGCTATATTGTGGATGCCGAACGCGCACTGGAGAATTTACCATGGAAGTCATTCTGAAGGAAGACGTATTACACCTGGGCAACCGCGGCGATCTGGTCAAAGTGGCCGACGGCTACGCCCGCAACTTTCTGCTGCCCCGCAAGCTGGCGATGCAGGCAACCCAGGCCAACAAGGCTGTGGTCGATCAGATGAAGGCCTCTGCCGCCCGCCGCTACGCTACGGAGAAGGCGCAGGCCGAGGAACTGGCCGCCAAGCTCGCGCCCGTCGAGGTCGAATTCACCCGCAAGTCGAGCGAAGCCGGCCACCTCTTCGGCTCCGTCACCTCGTCCGACATCGCCGCCGCACTGGAGACTCAGGGATTCGAGATCGATCGCCGCAAGATTCAACTGGACGAGCCGCTCAAGAGCATCGGCGAGTTCAGCGTGGCTATCAAGCTGTATCGCGAAGTCATCGCGCACGTGAAGGTCAAGGTTCTGGCCGAAGCCACGGAAGAAGGGCCCGCCGCCGAAGCCCCAGGCGCCGAGCCCGCTGCCGAAGCGCCCGCGGCCGAGTAGCTTCTTTTTAACTCACGCTCACCCCGCCTCTCGGTTCGCCGAGGGGCAGTGAGCGTGTTTAAGATAGGCTTCATTGCGGGCAATTTCTCCCGGAGTTCTCACGCCTCAACCGCGTGAAAGCCCAGTTGCTGGGCGGCATCCAGCAGTTGGCTGTCGCCGGAGATGAAGACCCGGCCTTTGGTCCTGCCAATGCACCAAACCAAAGCGGCGGCAAGCTGCTGTGCATCGGCAGCCTTCAACGGAAAGCGATCAACGAGCCGCTCGGCCTGTTCGCGCAATGGCTCACTCGGGTCCACTTCCAGCCAATCAGACCGCATCCTATCCAATGTAATCTGAGCTTGCACCTGTCCATTGGGCGTCAACTCTCCCATCCTGACCATTCGGGCAAAAGCGCCCAGCATCTCGACAGGCGTTGACCACCACACAGCCAAGCGGTACTGAACGCTCAATGACTCAGCCACCGGGGTCGCCCGCTGCATGACGCAAAGCGGAACCAGCGCGCTCGCATCCCAAAAGGCATAGTCCATTCTCAGTCGCCCCTTGCCCAATCAAGGGCTTCCTTCACGGCTTCATCGGAGACAGTTGGCCGGGGTAGCGCCCAGAAGGCCTCCCAATCCATTTTCTCCTTTGGCGCTTTCGCTTGTCCGGTGGCGATCAGATAGGCCACTTCTGCTTCATGGTCGCCTTCCGGGGGCAGAGGCAGAGTGAAGGGCAGAATGCGCGCCACCGGCACATTCCGGTCGCGCACTATCACCTCTTCGCCCTTGCGGACAATTTGCAGGTAGGCGGATAGTTGGTTCTTCAAAACGCCGATATTCACGGTTCTCATAGGATCATTCTACGCTAACTTAGCTAAGTTAGCCAAGTTGAAGATGTACTTACACCATCGCCCGTTCCTTCACCGTCAAATAATGATTCAGCACCGACGAAGTGAGCGCTTCCGGGTTCAGGTCAAGGGTAAGTGCGCCTTGCTCGTGCAGGCGGGCCAGCAGCAGTTCACGGCGGCCGGCCATCTCCTGAGCGGCGGAGGCGCGGAACATCTGCTCCACATTATTTGGCCTTGCCTGGGCGATGGATTCAACCTCAGGCTGCGCCATGGCGACAAACAGCAGCACATGGCGGCGCAGAAGTTGCAGCGCGCCGTCGATGACCTCGGGACGCATGGCAGTCTCGGCCAAATCCGTCACCCACAAAATCAACGACCGGCGGGGTTGCAAGCGATTCAGTGTGGCCGTGGCTCTCAGGTGGTCGGCCTCGCCGGTTTCTGTGTGTACCTGGGCCAGCAACTCGATCAATTGACGCAGATGAGCCGCGCCGCGACCTGGTAAAAGCCGCTGCTGAATCTTCTGCCCATAGGCCAGCAGGCCCACGCGGTCGCCGGAGTAAAGCGCCAGTTGTGCCAGCGCAACAGCCGTAGTGCAGGCGTAATCGAGCTTGGAGTGAACGCGTGCCGTGCGACCCTGCTCTGCGTTTACAGAGAAGTTTCCCTCAGGGGTTAAAACCCCCGCATTATTCCCACGCAAATCGGCACGACTGAAGTCGTGCCCTGACACAAAGCGAGAACTTTCCGAAGGTTGAATTGCCGCCACCCGCGCCCGCATCAGCCGCCCGCAGTCCAGCACGATCCACACCGGCTGGCTGCGCTCGGTCTGGTACTGGCGGGTTACGAGGCTGCCGCGCCGCGCCGTGGCCGTCCAGCAGATGTCGCGCAGGTCGTCGCCCTCGTGATAATCGCGCAGGCTCTCGAAGTCGCGTCCCAGGCCCCGCTGCTGCGCGCGCCGCAGTTGCAGTTCGATCTGGCGGCTGCGGGCGAGGAAGATCTGCTGTTCTTCGCCAATGCGCAGCGCCGGATAGACACGCACCGTTTGCGTGAGCGGCGCTCTGGCCCAGCGTTCGGCAAGCCCCAAAGGCGAACGGTAGCGCACATAGAGCCAGCCCGTCTCCCAGTCGCCGCGCTCTTTGGGTTCGACGCGGTAGCGCAGCTTGGCCGGCACGTGGGGAAATGCGGTCAGCCGTAGCGTCTCCGGCTCTGCAACCAGCGCTGGCGGCAGATCGTCCACCAGCCGGCAATCAATAATCATCCGGCCACGATTTTCAATCGTCAGCTCAATCTCGGTCTCGCCGCCAAGCGCCGGAGCATTCAACCAGCTCCTGCTGGCGGTGAGCTGCGCAGCGGCGGGCAGTCGCAAACCATCGAGCAGCGCGAAGAGCAGCACCAGCCCGTCCCAAGCCAGCATCGCGTAGGCCAGCCGCCCATCCCAGAAGCCCGGCACTAGCCAGACAAAGCCGAGCAGCAGCAGGCCGATGGTTCGCGGCGTGAGGCCAAAGCTCCAGCGCCGTCGCCGTTCACAGACGGCGCTGACCGGGGCGGGATGGAGTGAGAACGAGATCATAGAAGGGACTCAAATCAAATCGATTGCGAATGCGAGGGCGCGATTGAACTCCGTCAGCTTTGCCCCCGAAAGGGAACCGACGTACTGCCTCAACTCGGATTTTCGAATACTGGTTAGCCCATCACACCAAATCCAGCAGTCATGCTTCATGCCCTCGTCGATCCCAATGCTAACTTGCGTCGAGGCGCCGTATCCGTTCGTGAATACCGGCGCGCAAATCACAGTTGAAAATCGCGAATCGATTGCGGATTGGCGGCTTGCAATCGCAAACGTCCGGTATTCTTTCGGGTCTCCCGGCGGCTGGTGTACGCGATAAAGCTGGCCTCGGCGCATGGCTCCTCACTCTGCTGATTCGTACGTGATCGGCGCCTGATAGCGAAGCACGTCTTCCATTTCGCGATTGAAGTAATCGGCGTTGGCGTTGAGGATTTGAAGGTCGCGCTCGTTGATGGCACGGCGAACCTTCTCTTTGAGATACTCGCGCATGACCGCTTCAATGTAAGCCGAGCGCGACGTCTTGGAGCCGGCGTTGCGGTCGATCTCTTTGAGCAGGTCGGATGAAAGTGTGATAGATGTCTTCAGTTTCATACTACCTTTATACTACTCTTTTTCTGCCTAAATTTCATTGCCTCGGCACCGGCACGGCGGCCACCATATCGGCCAGCACGCGGTCCGCGTCGAAGCCTTCCAACTCTGCCTCGGGCTTCAGCATCACACGATGGCGCAACACCGGCTTCACTGCGCGCTTCACGTCATCGGGCAGGAGGTAGTCGCGGCCATCGAAGGCGGCAGCCGCCTGGGCAACGCGCATCAGGCTCACGGCCGCGCGGGGGCTGGCACCCAACAGCAGCGTGGGCCACTCCCGTGTGCGCCGCGCCAACTCCAGAATGTAGGTGGTCAGCTCCGGCTCAATCCTGATTGCCCTCACCTCTGCGCAAGCCGCGTCCAGAAGCCCTATTGGAATCGGCGCAATCCGCGCGTCTTCCAGTAACCCCGCGCCTGACCCGCCGTGGTGCCGCTCCAGAATCTGCCGCTCCTCCTGTTCGCTCGGATAGCCCACGCGAATCTTCAGCAAAAATCTGTCCAGTTGCGCCTCGGGCAGCGGATACGTGCCCTCGAAGTCGATTGGGTTCTGCGTGGCGAAGACGGTGAACCAGGCGGGCAACGGGCGGCGTGTGCCGTCGCTGGTCACCTGCCGCTCTTCCATGCACTCCAGAAGCGCGGCCTGAGTGCGCGGAGGCATGCGGTTGATCTCGTCCACAAGCAGCAGGTCGGTAAAAACCGGGCCGGCATGAAAGGCAAAGTCTCCAGTCCCGGGGCGCAAGATGGTCGTGCCCAGAATGTCGGCCGGCATCAGGTCGGGCGTAGCCTGCACGCGCTGGAAGCCGAGACCGAGCAGCCGCCCCAGGGCCTTCACGATCAGCGTTTTGGCAATGCCCGGCACGCCTTCCAGCAGCGCATGGCCCTGGCAGAGAACGGCGATCAGCACCTCCTCAATCACCTCTCCCTGCCCGGAGATCACCCGGCCAAGCTCCGCGCGGGAGTGGGTGATAAGCTGGCTGGTTGCGCGCAAACCCTCCGGGCCTTTGGCGTTTTGGTTGAGTTCTTGTTGGTTTTCCTGGCTCATAAAACCCTTTCCTGCTGTTTGGATTGAATCTTCTCAGATTGCGCGGCTTGACTGCGTGGCTGACGGCTCGGCTTGGCTGCCGCTTTCAGTTTTTCGTAGTGTCCATGCAGTGATTGAATCAGCTTCAGCGCCTGGCGTGGATCAACAGTTTCACCCCACGTAGCCTCTTCGCAAGCTGCCAGATCAGCCTCCAGGCTGGCATCCGCGCGTGGAAACCGCCGTCGAATCACCGCTGCCAGCTCGTCCGCGCCCATCTTGCTTGCCCCATGCCCGCAAAGCCGCAAGCTGTGCCGCCGAAAGCGTTCCCAGGCAATCGACACGGCCGTCGATGCGGCTCCGGCCTTGCGGTAGAGCGAGCCCAGCGCCTCAAGAAACTCAATCGGAGTAGCGCGCGCCGGCGGAGGCAGGTCGCGCACCGGACCGCTGCGCCGGCTGAAGCTGAAGACGATCAACAGCGCCAGCACCGGCAGGCCAATCCACAGCAAAGTCCACGACGGACCGCCCGCGTAGCTCCACACCGAGCGAATCTCCCCATGCAGCGACTCGTCCCAGTAGAAGCGATGTCCCGCGCGCGGTCCCAGCGAAACCAGCAGCAGATCAAGATTGTGTGCACGGTTCAGCGAACCATTTTCCAGCGGCGTCGAGCTGGCCCACCACACAATGTGCCCCTTGCCCCAGTCGTACTCCACCACCGCCGGATGATTGGCGCAACTGTATTCGACGCGCTGCGCCGGGTTGCCTTCAGACCAGGTGGCTTGCGGAACCATCCACACCTCGCCCGTTCCAGCCAGAGCATCCAGCCCTTCAGGCTCCAGCCGGCAGGCCGCAAAGTGAAATTCTTCGGGAGTTTGACTGGCCTCGCCGGGCAGAATGTATCCGCCCCAGTAGCCGGTGGAGAGCACACGTCCGCCGCGTTCCACAATCTTACGCACCGCCTTGATCTCCTCCGGCTCGTGGGAGAACGGCTGGGCAAAGATCACTACTGTCTCCGGTCCAGCCGTTGCAGCCAACTCGCTCAGCGGCCGCTCCCATCGTTCAATCGGATAATTGGAACGAAGCAGCGTCTCATATGCGGCGCGCGCGCCGTGCTGGCCAGCCAGGTAGGTCGAGGGCAAGGGATTGTCGTTGTCGTTTTTTGTGGGCAGCAAAAAGCCGGTGACCACGGCCAGCGCCAGCGCAATCCCCACGCAACAGAGCAGCAGTTTGCGGTCTTGAGAGTCGAGCGAAGAGAGAAACTTCATCGCGCGCCGCCTTCCGTGCCGCCGATGCCGGAGATCAGCCCGTCCGCCAGTTTGTCGGCCTGCTGATAATCGCTCTCGTCTGCCATCCGGCCGCCGTACCAGGTCCGCTCAAAGCTGCCCGTGAGCGTGGCAAGTCCCGCGCGGCGCGGGTCGTCGACTGCCACCAGCGCCAGGTACTCACGCGGAGTGCGCGCCCGGTCCGCCGGCCACAGCCGCTTGGATTCAAGCCGAGAAATCGCCGCCCAGTAGACAAAGTGAATCGCCTCGCGCCACTCACCGGCGGCTGCGGCGCGGCGCGCATCGGCCAGCCACAGTTGCCAGTCGCGTGCCGACGCGGCTCCGGCGGCAGGGCCGTCACTCTCCGGCACCAGCCGAATGCGCCAGCGTCGCTCCAGTTGCAGCAGCCCCCAGGCCAGCCCCACGCACACAGCCAGAATAAAGCCCCACACAATCACGCGCCCCGCCCAAACCGAGCTGGCGTGTAGTTTCGCGATGCTTTCAAAGAAACGGTTCAGCCATTCGCCCAGCTTTTCCAGCAGCGAATCCCGCCACCTGTGCGACTCCATGCCACGAAAATCACGGCCAGAGAGCACCTGCTTCATCGTCTCGCGCTGCTGGGCGTAATCGGGAGCTGCTGCGGGCGGGCCTTCCGCCGCACTGTCTGCCTGGGCAATCTCCTGGGTCAGGCGAACCTGCGCGGCGCGCAACAAGTCGCTGGTAGTCGGATTGGGCGACCGTGCGGGTTCTTCCGCCGGAGCTTTTTCGCCTCCCGCGGCAGGCTTGCTCTGGGCCTTGTCTTGAGAGCTGTCTTCCGGTTTATTTTCAGATTTGTTTACGGCGTTGCCTTGCGCCTCTTTCGAGGGCTCTTCTTTGATTCGAGCTAAGGTAAGCAGCGCGCGCAGCCAGCCGTAACGCACCAGCCGCCGCTCCGCATTGGGAGCGTTACTGAGCGGCACCCGGTCATCCTGACCCGCGAGCGCCGGGTCGCAGGACTTTGTGTCCCGCGCCTTGGCGCAAGCATCCACCACGGCATTCAACTCGACCAGATGCTGGCGGTACTCGGCCAGCGAAACCTCGCGTACATTGTTCGTAGACGGTGGTGCGGATTCATCGGCGCGAGCCAACTGAGAGCAGAGAAGTACGGCAAGAGCCGCAGCCAGCGCCGCGCCAGTGAGTTGAGAACGTAATGTCAAGCCTGATTCTCCACGAACATGGACGGCAGCGCGGGAGGCGGGCCTTCTTTCCGCAGCCGCTGGTCGTGATAGAGAACGGCGAAGGAAGCGGAGAAGGCGGACCAGAGCAGCGACATCCACAGATAGAGAAAGGCGGCGAAGCACAGCGACGCGAGCACGATTCCAATAATGCCTGTTACAGAAAGCAATTGGACTCCGCAGGCCGCCATAGCCAGAGCGCCGATTCCGATGACCACTACCAGCACCATGATGCCCACCATCTCAGCCGCGTAGCCGAGGGCATAGATCACCAGCAAAACCAAAAAAATGCGTCCCTTCGCGCCCTGGGTCAACTGGCCGCTGCGGCGGAGGGCGGCGCGCGCCGTCAGATCCTCGGCCAGCGATGCGGGAAAGGCCAGCGAGAGGCGCATCGCCATGATGACGCCGTAAACCATGGCGGCAATAAACAAGAGCATTCCCAGCGGTATCAGGAAAAAGTACCCGGGCGAGAGCTCGGTGTGGCCGGCGGTGAGCAGCCCCATCCCGGCAAACATCATCAACTCGATCACCAGCATGGGAAGAAAGGCAATGATGTAAGCGAGAAATAGCAGCCAAAGGTAGCGGCCAATACGCTTCCAGGCCACTTGATAAGCCTCGCGGAAGGTGATCGGAATGCCCAGATTGGCCTGCATCGCGGCGTGGATGGAGGCAGCCAGATAGAGGGCAAAGATCACCAAACTCAGCGGCATGATGAAAATCATCGACGGAATCATCAAGCGAAACATCTGCGCGGGGTCGGGCTGCTTGGGCAGTTGCGAAAAGATGGGGATGAAGGCAATCGCGAAGAATAGAGCCATCATCAGAACCATGGCAACCGCGGGCACGGTGGAGACAGCGATAAAGAGCTTGAGTTGCGAGCGCATGAGCCGGAAGATGCGGTCGAGAATCTGGCCGAAGGTCATCGGGAACTGGTGTGCCGGTCCAAAGGACGGGCGCGTAACGTTTTCGTTCATTGGGATTCTCCGGATTCTGGCGTGGTTGGTTTCCTGGCCTGCAAAAATTCTACGTCTTGCGATGGCTCGGGTGCCGGCACAAATGGGTTTCCTGGCGCTGCCGGCAAACTGGGCGTGGCCAGCGGTGCTGCCTGCGGCGCAGCCGGCGGTGCAACGGCCATCCCAGCGGCCTGCATCATCCACTCAATGTCATAGCCCTCCCTGCGCACCCGCTGGTCGAAATAGAAGAGGGCAATGCCGGTAGCCCAGATTGGACCCAAAAATGTGTTGGTAAAAAAGCCGACGATCTGCTGCAGAGCTTGCATCCAAGCTGGCAGTATATGGCCGGGCTGATTGATTAAAGCCACAATAAAAAAGGCCTGCGTAAGCATAGCCAACCCGAATTGAATGACAAAAATCAGTAGCCCGAGCAGAAAGATGCGCCCCCGCGAACCTTTGCTGAGGTCGATGCTGCGCCGGAGCGCCGCACGGGCCTTCAGGTTCTCCACCACGCAGGCCGGAACCGCCAGCGAATAGCGCAAACCCATGAGAACGGCGTAGACAAACCAGGCAATAATGAACAGGAATAAAACAACAGCGGCAAGAATCCCCATCGCTTCCGAGCCGGAGCCCCCGGAAAAGATTCCGGGGACCATGAAGATAACCAGCGGAATCAGTATGACTAACAATAGCAGCGGCGCGCATATGATCAAAGTGGTTAGGATCATGAGCCAGATGTAGCGGCCCAGGTGGGGCAGGATGCTCTGGTAAGCGCCGCGGATGGTGGCCGGCTCGCCCAGATGAACCCACGCTACGGCGCGGTTGATGGCCGCAATGACCGCGCCCGCAAAAATAATGATGAACAGAGCTTCGATTAAAGCCGCGACGCCCAGGAGCACCGGAACCCACACAGTGAGTGCCGAGCCTTTGAGCATCGAGGTCAGTCCGATTTGGGCGAGGCTCAGCACCAGCACAACACCGGCATAAACGGCGTAGATGCCTGCAAAAAGCAGAAAATTCGAGCGGTAGAGCTGGGCGGTGCGGTCCAGAATCTCACCCAAACTCATCGGGCGGAGGTTGCTTTCCATATTAGGCTCCCGGAAAAAGCAGTCTTTGCGTTTGCCGGGATATTAGCACAACCGGCCTGCTATTCCAGGTGCTGTATCGGAGTCCCCTCGGGAATTTTGATCTGGAACTGGTCATCGGTCAGAGGAGTGTTCTCCTGTACGCTCTCCACCGTCAGAACCAGTTGGTACTCCTCCAGCGGGCGCTTGATGGTGATCTTGGAAGGGTACTTGACGGAATCGAAATCCCGGTAGTTTTCATAGTCTACCTCGGTCTCCACGTTGCCTTCGCTGTCAAACAGATCCTGCTGATAAGGCAGCAGATCATCGCGGCGGAAGACCACTACGCGCACCGGCGTCAACTGCTGGCTGCCGGGCTTGCTGCGGCTGATGCTGAGAATGTATTCCGGAACGGTGAACAAGTGCTTGCGGGCCGCGTCCTCCACCGTCTCCGAATCCGACACCACCGCGTACAGATCGTCCGGCTTCAGCCCGCGCACTACCATGGCGTCGAAAAAGAACCCGGGCCTCAAATTCTCCAGCGCGTTGGCCGACTTTTTCTTCAGCGCGTTCGACCCCTTCACCGCCTTGTTCTTCGATGGAATGAACAAGGTAAAGTCTTTTCCGTCGCTGGCCATGTCGAACATGCGCGTGCCCAGCACGGGAACCTGCCCCAGAACCCGCAGCATCTCCGGCTTGCGCATCAGAATGTGTCCGCGGAAGGAGGTGTAATCCGTGGCCAGGCCTTCCTTGCTTTTGAGCGTGCTGGCCTGCATTTCGACCGTGGCGTTCAGGCTCTCCAGCTTGTCCCAGCGCTGGTTGAGCCGCTCCACCAGCTCGCTCGCCGTAGCCGTCCGGGTGATCAAGGGCTGCTTGGGAATAGGCAGCCGGCGCGTGGTGAACATGCACCCGGAGAGAAGAAACAGCGGCAAGACGAGCGTTGCGGAGGCTGTGCGGAGACGACATCGTACATTCATCGTCCACCTGCCTTCTTCTCGGCTTGCCGGTAGCTGGCCACGTTGCGTGCGTGCTCTTCGGAGGTGCTGGCAAACCGCGACCCGCCTTGGGGATCGGCTCCCGCGGCCACAAAGTAAAAATAGTTCGTCTTGGCCGGCTCCATGGCCGCGCGCAATGACCGCAGCCCGGGATTGGCCACCGGACCCGGCGGCAATCCGGCGTACAGATAGGTGTTGTAGGGTGTGTCCAGCTTCAGGTCGCTCTCGTGGATCACGCCCCGCCAGCGCCCATCCAGCTCCAGCCCGTAGATCACCGAAGGGTCAGTCATCAGCGGCATCTTTTTGGCCAGCCGGTTTTCAAAGACACTGGCCACCAGCGGACGTTCAGTGTCCAGCGCCGTCTCCCGTTCCACCAGCGAAGCCAAAGTCACCACTCGATGCACATTCCCTTTCAATCCAATTTGCGCGGCCACAGCGCGAAAGCGTTTCACCATCGCCGCGCAAATCTGCGACGCGGTCACCTTGCGCTGAAAATGATACGTATCCGGAAACAGGTAGCCCTCCAGGCTCACTGCTCCGGGGTCCAGGTCGGCCACCAGGCTCACCTGCCTGGCCGCCGTCTCCAAAAACTTCTGCTGCGAACCAAATCCCGCCTGCTCCAGCCGCGCGGCAATCTCAAAAAGGTTCGCGCCCTCCGGGATGGTTACAGCTTTGGTAAAAACATCGCCGCGCACCATGCGCGCATAAACTTCGCTGACCGCAGCCGGGTGGTCGAAGCGGTACTCGCCGGCCTTAGGCAAACCCAGCTTCCACCAGCGCATCAGATCGAAGGCATACCGGCTGCGCACAATGCCCGCCGTCTCCAGTTGCCGCCCGATCTTCGCCGTGGTCGAGCCCGGCGCAATCTCGACGAAGGTCTCCGTGGTCGGCCCAAAGGGCGCATAAACCATCCACGCCGCCCCAGCACCGGCAACCAGAATCAAAACCAGCAATATCGTCAGCAAGCAGCCCGCGCCAGAACCTTTTTTTCGTCTGCCTTTTTTTCGTCTGTACGACTGTCTGCGGCGCGCCATCTCTTGCAGTCAACCCTTCTCAACCAAAAACGCGGAAAATCCCCTCGGGACCCCCTCTTTTGATTGTACCGGGCTTGAGGCTCCTTAACAGGGCATTTCTTCCCTTGGGCGTGATTGATGAACACGAAGCAAGTGGCTACAATGTAGGCGGCCCATGAAATCAAGATGAAAATCGTGGGATAGGTAGGTAAACAATTTGCTGCCGATCCTTTCCCGAAAGTTGAGGAAAGACCGATGCGTAATGCTCTCGTCGCAGTTTTGTTCGGCACCCTCTGTGCCGCGCTTCCAGCCCAGAACTCATCCATTCCACGACCCGCGGGGGATAGGTACGCTTACTCGATTCAATACGTGCCGAAAAATGACTTCTACAAAGCCACAATAGGCTTTAGCAAGAAAAGGATCGAATCCTATGACTCCATCTCGCGCTATCTTCAGGAGAGGCTGTCCAGGGAGATCGAGGCCCGGGGATTCCACCTTGCCGGAGCCGCTGATTCGGCCGCGTTCAAGTTCACGATTGATCTGATGAAGGTATCGGATAACCAGGGAATAGGAAACCAGTTTAATCCCGGCAATGTTGGACCGATCGTAACAGTTCAGGCGGCCATCTCGATTACGGATTCCGCGGGAACCCTCATCTATCGCAAGGAGTATGTTGGAAAAGCCAAACTAGCGACGCCGGGGGGGCGCGAGAGGGTCGTTACCATGGCGGGCCGGGCCGCCGATGATCTGGTGCTCAAGCTCGACAATGATAAGGATTTCAAGAAGGTTCTCTATGTCCCCGGCGGCGTAATGGCCAGCAGTCCCGCGGCTCCGGCTAGTCAGGAGGCAGTGCCCGCACAAGTTGCGGAGTCAGCACAGGCTGCCGTTCCGATGCCATCCGTTCCGCCCTCGCAAGTGACTACAGCGCCGGCCCAGCCGCGCCTGATTCAACTCCCAGCTGGCACGGCTGTTCTACTCACGCTCGACCAGGATTTCGATCCCGACCGAGCCAACGAAGGAGACATCATCTCGTTCACCTTGGCGGATGATCTTCGGGTCGGCGCAGTGACGGTTGCAAGCGCCGGGGTCAAGGCAAAAGGAAGCTTCTATCGGGAGGCACTTAGTAAAGGGAAGAGATTATTCTTCGGGGGAGCCGGCGGGGGCGTCACCTCCTCAATGCCGGCTGGTGATCCGCATATTCGGATGGGATATCTTGAGATTGGAGATCTCCGTGTGAACCTTCGCTCTGAGCAAGCCGTATCGAAGAATCAATCCCTCGTTCCCGGCGCGGAGATTCTTGGGTCCGTGCGTAAGAAGAGCGGGAGGCGCGGGTGGTATTTTCTGGTGGACAAGGGGACTCGGTTCCGGGCTTATACCGCGGAGAATGTAAATTTGCCGTCAAGTGCCCCTGCCGTCCAGAGTTACCAACAGACGGAAATTGTTCCTGCAAAGACGGTGGGCGCTGTTACAGCAAAGCGCGGCGATGTTTTTGTTGTCAAGGATCGAAGAGATTTGAATTTTCTGCGCATTGCTGAAGGCGCCAAGATGAGCAATGCGACGCTTCCATCGGGCAAAGTTGTCCCAGCTCCCCCTGCAGGCATGGTTTGGCGAGTTCGCAAGGGGACTATCGTTCTTGAACAAGACAAATAGCGGTGTTGTCGGCTTCGGCGTTCACAAGCTCCAGAGCCGCTGTCCCTTTGCGCGGCGCAATAAAGCCCTCCGCGCGCCAGGCGATGGACAGCTTTTCGCGGTCCAGCAGTTTGCGAATCTGCCCGCGCGCATGGTCGGCCCAGGGGCCGCTTTTGTCCAGCCGCGCGTAAGACTGCCAGTGGCGCAGCGCCGCCCGCGCCTCGCCCTTGCGCTCATGGGCCAGCGCCAGGTTGTAGTGAGCGTCGGCGTAGCCGGGAGCCAGAGTAACCGCCTTGCGGTAGGCGGTAATCGATTCATCCGGCCGCTGCAGCTCGTCCAGCACGTTGCCCAGATCAAAAAACGCCAGCACATAAGACGGGTCGATCTCCGTTGCGCGGCGGTAAAGCTGCTCGGCCCACCCAAACTCGCGCAAATGAAAATGAATTGTTCCCAGGTTGATCCATGCCGGCGCAAAGCTGGGGTCGCGCTCCATGATCTCCTGGTAAACCTTGATGGCGCGGATCTTCTCGCCCGCCTCTTCGGCCTGCACCGCCTCCAGAAACATCTCCTGCACACCCCGCGGAGTGTTCGCCGCCGGCCTACGCAGAGGCGCCGGCTCGGAACTGGCCGACGGCCGGCCCATTTGCTGTTCCGCGCGCTCGAAGTCGAAGAGCAATTGCCGTCGGATGGGGTCCACCATCGCCCCATCGTGCCGGAAAGCCAGCCGCCGCGTCCCGGTCCTCACCAGGCTCGCCTCTTGCAGCGGATTTGCCATGCCCGCCACCGCCTTCATGGCCACAATCGAGTGCCGGATAGACGCCACCGACACGTCTTCCTCGCGCAAGGCGCGCAGGATGCGCAACTGGCCCAGGTCCTGGAAGCTGTAGCTCTGTTGTTGGGAAACAATTCCCGCCCGCTCCCACCCCTGCAACTGGCGGGAGCCGATCTGCAGGATGCGCAACACGTCCTGGCGGCTATAGCTGGTCACTCTTCAGTGCTCCCGTGGTTGGTTCGGCATAGCATCGGGTTTGGAACCAGGCTCTGAACTTGGATTCTCAACCCCACCCTCCCCGGACCCGGCGCTTGGAACAGTTACTGAGAAACCGCTCTTGGATGAATTATGTCAAGACTTTGCGTGGATAAGTATGCGTGAATCAATGCAATTACAAAAATATGCGTGGAAAAGGTTGCCTGATTAGGTTCATTCAGGCCTGCAAGCAAACTGTCTGTGGAAAACTGAAGGGAAATGCATCCATTCAGGTGAAACCCCCACCAAACCCGCAAATTGGGGAGTCGGAGCCGCATAGCTTTTGGGCAATAATATTCCCGGTTAACCGCGTGAGAAAGAGGGCTTGGCCTGCACTATCAGGCATTCCGGGCAGCTTGGACTGCCAACGAAGTTGTGTGTTAACGTACTGTTAACTTAAGGACTTAGGAGCTAGGATGCGCCCAGAGTTTGTTGAGCTTCGAAATCATCCCGAAGTCACCGTGTTGATCATCGGCGGCGGCATCAACGGAATCGGCCTGTTCAACGAATTGGCACTACAGGGAATCGATGTGCTGCTGGCGGACAAATCTGATTTCTGCTCTGGGACCAGCGCTGCCATGACGCGCATCATTCACGGCGGCCTTCGCTATCTGGAAAATGCGGAGTTCCGCCTGGTGCGCGAGGCGCTCCAGGAGCGGAACCGGCTATTGAAAAATGCGCCCCACTACGTCAAGCCGATGCCCACGGTGATTCCGATCTTCAACTGGATGGCGGGGATTGTACCGGGAATTCGGAATCTGCTGAATTGGCCCACCAAGCCGGGCAATCGCGGAGCGCTGCTGATCAAAACTGGCCTCACTCTGTACGAGTTTCTCGCCGGTCGCAAATCCCCGCTGCCAAGACATCGCTTCAATTCCGGCCGAGCGGCCCGCGCGCTTCGGCCTGCGTTGAATCCCGGCGTGATCTGCACCGCTACTTACTACGACGCCAAGATCACCTATCCGGAACGGCTTTGCCTGGAACTAGTTCAGGACGCGGAAGCCGCGTGTCCCCAAGCGCATGCGATGAATTACGTCCGCATGATGAGCGCCAAGGGCGACACGGTTCTCCTGCGCGACGAAATCTCCGGCGAAACCTGCGAGGTGAAGCCGAAGATCGTGGTCAACGCCACGGGTCCGTGGATCGACGGCGCCAATCAAACTATCGGGTGCGCGAGCCAATTCATCGGCGGCACCAAGGGCTCGCACATCGTGCTGGACCACCCGGAGCTGGTGGCGGCAACCGGCGACGACATGATCTACTTCGTCAACCGGGACGGGCGCATCTGCCTCTTCTACGTGATCGAGGGCAAGGTCTTTGCGGGGGCAACGGATATTCCCACCGGCGATCCCGATGCCGCCTGCGACGAAGGCGAAGTTGATTACCTGCTCGACTCCATGAGCCAGGCCTTTCCGTCCATCAAGGTGAACCGCGCGCATGTTGTCTTCCGCATCTGCGGCGTACGTCCTCTGCCGCGCAGCAATGCGTTGACGCCGGGCCAGATCAGCCGCGACCACAGCTTTCCGGTGCTGCCCGCGGGCAACGGAATCGATTTTCCCATCTACTCGCTGGTGAGCGGCAAGTGGACCACCTATCGCGCGCTCGCCGAGCAGGTTGCCGACGAGATTCTGCGGGTGTTGGGCCGCGCGCGCGTAAGGAGTTCGGCTGATCTTCCCATCGGCGGCGGCAAGGGCTATCCCCGGCTGCCGGAGGGAACCGGGCTGCCTCATGAGCGGCTGTTGACCTTGCAAAAGCGCTACGGCAACAGCGCGGATCGTGTCGCTGCGTATATGAAAGCGGGCCTTGATGAACCGCTTGCCAACCACGCCGGATACTCCCGACGGGAGATCGAATTCATTGCGCTCAACGAGCGAGTTGTCCATCTCGACGACCTGATCATGAGGCGCACGCTGATTGGCATCCTGGGAGAATTGACGCTGCCTTTGCTAAAAGAACTGGCAGCCGTCGTTGAGCAGGTACAGCAGTGGCCGAAAGAAAAGACTGTGGCCGAAATCGAACGAACCATCCAGCTCTTCAAAAAGGTTCACGGGGTGAATTTGGCCGCCTGAACTCTCAATCAAAAAAACATGCCTGTTCTCTTAGCTCTTTGCGATGGAGACCACCCCAAGGCCGGTGATAAAGAGCACGAACATCAAGGCCAGAAGCCAGTTCACCCGCTTGCCACCTCCCGCAAACTCTCTCCACACCAGAACGCCCCATAGCGCGCCTACCATGGTGGAGCCTTGCCCGAGGGCATAGCTGATTGCCGGTCCCACCACGCTGGCTGCCACAAAGTTCGAGAGCGAACCAATCATCCAGATCACGCCGCCCACGATGCCCAGAAAATGCACCCAGGAGTTGCCCTTCAAATAATCTGCAAACTTCAGCCGCGGACCCGCGATAGGGAATTTCAAGAAGTAGAGATTGTAGACAAAAACCGAGGCCAGCACGCCCAGGCCAAAGACAAACGCGACCGCGTAGGGGCCAAGTCCTTTCTCGCCCGATTTGCCAATCTCAACCAGTGGGTAAAACGTACCCATTAAGATGCCGGCGACGATACTCAGCCAGATGCCTTTCCACGCGGCTTCCCGTTTGGCTGCGGCAACCGCATTGTCCACGCCGATGCTCCGGCTGACGGCATGGGTTCGGTAGGCGATGGCGTCCACCAGAATGGCTGCCACAATCAAGGCCACACCCAGGCACAACAGCCATGGATTTCCTTGGGGGTTGACAGCGTAACTCCAGATCACTCCCACCACCAGAGCCAGCCCCACGCCGATGGGAAACGCTACTCCCATTCCAGCCACGGAGATGGCTCCCACCAACAGAATATTTGAGAGGTTAAAGATTACCCCGGCCGCGAAGCCGCTGAGAATATTTAGATTGCCTGCGTGCGCCAGATCGACCGCAAAGCGGGGGCCGTCCGATCCCCACGTGCCGAAGGTCAGCCCAGCCAGCAGGGCGCACAGCGCCACTCCGATGGAATAGTCATAGTAGAGAAGTTCAAAACGCCAGCCCTTGGCGATCTTGAGCACGTTGGCCCATGAGCCCCAGCAAAGCATGGTCAGAATCGTGAGCGCCAGTGCAGTTCCGTACAGGTGTGGCAGCGTCATGAACTCTCCTCTTGCTGTCTTCAGACTAAATTCCGCGGTTTGGGAGGGCCGTGAGAAAGAATATTATCACTTTGCGCAAACGATGCGCCTGAATGAGTATATCTGTATGGAATTGAAAGGAATGGAGGCGCGGGCCGTGATCGAATCGGCGCCCTCCTCATGTGGAAGCCTCGACCGTATTGAACCTTATCCGCCAGTGTAATAATATCGTGTGCATCAAGGACAGCAATGGCTCACTCGATATTCTGCGCAGCCTGTCTCTAAAGGCCGCGCCGCGGATAGTGCGAAGATGGTGATGTGGTTTGAATCGTGGAATACATCGGTGATCGATAGCGTTAATGGTTGAGTGATGAACGAGCGGTAACTGGGAACAGTGAAAAGGAGAAGAGATGCTGCAAGAAGCGAGTAGTGTTATGGAAGTTGCAAAGCCATCTTCCAACCAGGTAGTGCTGGTGACTAGCGGCGATCTGCGTCTGTCGGCCAATCAGCAATGTTGGGCTGCCCAGGCAGCACTTGAGAGCCAGGTAGCGGCGGTGTTTTCATCTGAAGGAATTGAAGTTGTGCGCGCCTTTCCTTTCAATAAACTGGAGCAGCACGGTTTCATCTCAAGCCAGCGGATGGGGATGGATGTATTTGAGACCATCCACCCTGAAGCGCGGCTGATCTTTGTGACGGCGGCATGGCAGTATTCGCATCATGTTTTACCCGGCCTGCGCAGTCATCGTGGTCCGATCCTCACCATCGCAAACTGGTCGGGACAGTGGCCCGGTCTGGTGGGCCTGCTCAACCTGAACGGTTCACTCACCAAGGCTGGAGTGAAGTTCAGCAGCATATGGAGCACGGACTTCAAGGACGAATTCTCACGCAAGGGCATTCGCGAGTGGCTCAAGACCGGCACAATCACCCACGATCTAAGCCATGTGACGGCTCTCGATCCAAGCAAGCTTCCGGCGAAGGAAGCTCAGACGGGGAAGAGTCTTGCATTACAACTGCGCAAGCACAAGGCAATCCTCGGCGTCTTTGATGAAGGCTGCATGGGCATGTTCAACGCCATCTTCGAAGACGATCTGCTGAACGGCGTGGGCGTATTCAAGGAGCGTCTGAGCCAGTCCGCGCTGGTCGCCAAGATGAGGGAGATTCCTGACTCCGAGGCAGAGTCAGTTTACAAGTGGATGCAAGAGCGCGGAGTCACATTTGTTACCGGGAAAGACGCTAAAACCGAGCTTACCGTCGAACAGATTCTTGGCCAGTGCAAGATGTATATCGCGGCCGTCCGCATTGCTCATGCGTTCGGCTGCGATGTGATTGGGATTCAATATCAGCAAGGGTTAAATGATATGGCTCCGGCTTCAGACCTGGCGGAGGCATTGCTGAACAACGCGGATCGTCCGGCTGTCTTCTCCGAGGACGGAAAGCAGGAACTATACGCCGGCAAGCCCTTGCCGCATTTCAATGAAGTGGATGAGGGCGCGGGACTGGATGCGCTGGTAACCAATCGATGCTGGACCGCTCTGGGCCTGGATCCGTCGACCACTCTGCACGACGTGCGCTGGGGCGAGCACTTCACCGGCGCCGGCGTTGACGATTTCGTCTGGGTGTTGCAGATTTCAGGAGCCGTGCCAGCAAGTCATCTTCTCGGCGGATACAAGGGCGCGACCAGCGAACGCCAACCTGCAATGTATTTTCCTCTGGGTGGAGGCACACTCAAAGGTGTGGGCCGTCCGGGAGAAATTGTATGGAGCCGGATCTTTGTGGAAGGCAATGCACTGCACGCCGACTTGGGGCGCGGAACAGTTGTCAGCCTGCCGGAGGCTGAAGCCACGCGTCGCTGGCAAAATACCACCAGCCAATGGCCTCTTGTATCGGCTGTCTTGCACGGAGTTAGCCGGGATCAGTTCATGGCTCGGCATCGCGCCAACCATGTGAACGTTGTGTACGCGCCAGACGCTGCAACTGCCGACAATGCATTGGCTGTGAAGGCTGCCATGCTTGCCGAAATGGGCGTAAAGGTGCATCTGTGTGGTGATGTGCGCTGGAAATAATAAAAGGCTGTGTCCCACGCAGGTCGGCAACTTTCGAACCGGCCTGCGTGGGGCTGGGAAGAGATTCATGCGCGTAGTTGCCGGTGAGGATTTTGGAACTCTACTCAATAAAATGTTATATTTGCGGCGAAAAATTGGAGGCGCGGGCCGGGTTCGAACCGGCGCATAAAGGTTTTGCAGACCTCTCCCTTACCACTTGGGTACCGCGCCTTGGCAGGGCTGCTTAAATTAAAATCCCATGCCGCCGTAGCCGACCCGGCTTGCGCCGGAGGGCGGAATGGAGCGGGAGACGAGATTTGAACTCGCGACCCTTGCCTTGGCAAGGCAATGCTCTACCACTGAGCTACTCCCGCTTACTGCAAGATTGAGTATACCGGGGCTGCGAAATCAGGTCAAACAGCGGCCGGCGCCGCGCCTGAAACCGGCAAGCTAATACCGGACCGCGTTCCCTTCTCTTCGCGCACCAGCTCCCCATCGCGCATGTACAGAATCCGGCTGGCGATTGAGGCCGCTTCGGGATTATGTGTAATCATCAGCGTGGTTTGGCCCAGTTCCCGGTTCGAGCGCAGCAGCATGTGCAGCACCGCGTCCGAGCTTTTGGTGTCCAGGTTGCCGGTGGGCTCGTCGGCCAGCACGATGGCCGGACGAGTAATCAGCGCCCGCGCAATGGCTACGCGCTGCTGCTCGCCGCCGCTCAGTTCGCTCGGGCGGTGATCGAGCCGTCCCTGGATCGCCAGCAACTCGCTCAAATGATTGAGGTAAGCCCGGTCCAGAGGCTCCTTCTTCCCGTTCACCATGCGGCCGCTTACCTCGTAGGCGATCTCGATATTGCCCATGGCCGAGAGCGTGGGCAGCAGGTTGAACTTCTGGAAGACGAAGCCGATGCGATGCTTGCGCAGCCGCGTCCGCTCGGCATCCGAGAGCGTGGCAAAGTCAACGCCGTCAATCACCACGCGGCCTTCAGTAGCCTGCGTCAGGCCGCCCAACAGATAGAAAAGAGTGGACTTGCCGGAACCCGAGGGGCCGACAATGGCGACAAACTCTCCCGGCTCGACGGCGAGCGAAACCCGGCGCACTGCGGTGACCTTGATTCGGCCCGCAGTGTAAACCTTGGTCAGGTTATCGGTAAAAATGATGGGCGATGACTTTTCGGTCTGCACATCTTTATTGTAAACGCGCGGTTTCATTAGATCGCGGTTGGCGCGATTCACAGTCTCACAGGAAATAGGGGGTACCCCCACCCGTACTTTGGACGCAAAGTCGTTGTTTTGTTGAGGTTACAGACAGGGTTGCGCTGTAAAATCGTCAAAACAAAGGAGTTCCATGCAAAGTCGTCCAGGATAAGGAGTTACGGGACGTTTCCGCCTCTGTTGGCAGCTTCCGGCTGAAATGCGGCGCGACAAGGACATACCGGGACGATGATTTGATGGAAGGCTTCTGAGGATCATTATGCGACAAAGTGAGGAAATAATCTGCGACGAAAACAGAGATCAGAGATCAGGGATCAGGGGTCCGGGCGCTTTGCCAGGGTCAGTGCTGAGTCAGGTTCAACGGCTGCGGGAGATTGCCGGGGTTGACGGGCTGGGGTTTAGAGTGGTGGAGACACCATGAGCAACTTCAAACTGAAGGCTACGTACGCGCCGGTCAAGGCCTACTACGATACGCTGGAGCGCTTCGGGCGGGGCAAATTCGACAATGAGGGGAATGTGCGGCGGGCCTTTGAGTCGCTGCTGGAGAAGTGCGCCCGGTCTTTCGAGTGGATGGTGGTGCCCGAGTACCAGATTCAGCGTACGGGGAAGAACCCTCTGCGGGTGGATGCGGCGGTGCTGGACGCGCTCAATATTCCGCTGTGCTGTAGGGGCCGAGGAACCGTGAGCCGTTGAAATGAATCAAGTGCGAAGGTGCGTCGGCAACCCACACTTCAGTTTCCCATGCGATTTCGCCGAGGTAGCGGCTCATAGTGGATCGATTTGGAAACGCAGTGACGTAAACTAATCCCGCCCTCGACTTGGCAAACAGCTTTGCCAGTTCAGCATGACGCTTCCCATCAACCGGCCCGTGGCTGGTAACGGACTCTATGAGGAGCAGCCAGTTGCGGTCGGGATAATGCAACACCACATCGGGCATCTTCCCGTGAGTTTCGACTCCGACGCCGAGTTTAGCAAGTAATGGCTCCTCGAAGTAGCCCCACTTTTCGCCGGTGTCTCCAGCGTAAATAAGTACAGCTCCAGGAGCAAAGCGCGGGGCGAAACTTTGTATGATCTCTCTGATTAACTCGCTGTGTTCGCCGGGACTAAGCTTTATCATCTTACCGGGCGCAATTTGGACGGGGACAAGGTTCTGTTCACGCACGTTAGCGTATCGTGCAGCCAAAGTTACGCTCTTCGCAAGGTAAGCACTCAGATTGCTCTTCCACGTTGTTGTGCCGAATCTGCGAAGTAAATCTAGAGCCGAAGTCTCTATCTGATATACGGCAGCAGGACTGTTCACCGGTCGTGTCGGATTATCGGGATTATAAACAGCAAGTCCGGCGTCGACGAACTGGTGCATGGTTTGACGCCGAATCGTCTCTCGTGTATTGGGTGCATAGTCTTTGTCGTAATGGTCGCGGATCCAATCCATGATTGGAGTGATTCCCATTAGCGGGCTTTCAGCCTGCGACCAATTTCTTTTTGGTTGTAGGTTGAGCAGGGCAAGCAGTGAAAGCGCGGAACGTTCATTCTGCTGTGCTTTTGGTAAGCCGAGATCGGCCAGAATTTGCAATGCTGATTTAAGCAGTACTTTCTTGTTCATCCTGTGAGCCCCTGTGCAATTGCGTCCATTCTAGCTTGAGAAATGGCCCCTTGGCTGCGTGCGCACTCACCAATTGCGATTAGTGTGCGCCGATCGGGGAACTTCATCTGCCGAAGGTCGGTGGCATTGACCTGTGTGTGTCCGTTAAAACGGCGGAAATTCTCGTCTACCGCTGTGGTGTTGAGAAAAACCGCCAATCCATATGCGAGCGATTCGATCAATCCATGCCTTTCTTCGTGAAAGACATTCAGATGGTTTTCAAAACCTAGAAGTTTCGCGGTGGGGAATTTGTCAGGTCTCACCACGCTCGCAATAATACGGCGCGGTTCCTCCTTGGATGAAAACCGCCGGACCACTGTATAAAAGCCGTTAGGGTAGAGCCACTTTCTCGTTGCTTCGTTGAGTTGAATTGCGTTTCCACGCTTGATCCCTTCTTTTGGCCAGTGAATGGCTTGGCCACTGAAGTGGCTTGGATAGAGCAATGGCACTGTGTTCTTGCCCGGCTTCTCCTGGATATATTCGAGCAATCTAAAGTCAACGACGGGTCCTGTAGAGACTTCAATTCCAAGGTCGGCTGTGGTAAATTGAACGCCCTTGGACAGTTCAAGGGCGTTATATCCGAGCGAGGTTGGAACGTGAATAAACTTGTCCTGATCATCCGGGAACACAATCCTGTCAAAGGGCTGCTCATGAGTCATAAGGTCACTGAAACTATCATCGGTAGAGTTGGATACCGTGACGCTACTCTGGACCCCAGCGCACTCCAGCCGCATGATGACGTTCTCTTGCAGCACGTCGTCGTCCTTGAACGCTTTGGATCGTGATGCGAATAAGTGCAAGTGTCGCAACGCAGCGCGGCTCAGCAGGAATTCGCGGAACGGGCGATAGTATGGGCCATTGCAAAAACTGCGCGGGATGATGGCGACTAGCTGACCGCCCGGCTTCATCTGTGATAGGGCTAAGGCGACGAAAGCCGAGTATAGATTTACTGTTTCGATGCCTACCTGCCTCAAGATCATGCGATGACTAGATAGGCTGTGGATCTTTTTGTATGGCGGATTCAAGATCGCATGTGTATATCTCCGAGGAGCTAAAGTTTGCATTGCAGCAGCCTCGATAAAGTCATCTGGAATCACACGATAGGTTACGGGGAGCCGAGACTGGTAGCGAGCCAACGTCCGATCAAGGTGGTCGCTCAGAATTGGGTCTATCTCATAGGCGTCTATCTGCGCATCGTGAAAGGAGAATCCGTCGGAGGTAGCCCAACGGTCGAGGAAGGCACAAGTGAGCGCGCCGACCCCTGCCCCTGCATCAAGCAATTTGCATTTCGGCAGTGTGCTTGGCGGAAACAGCGAGGCCATGAATCGCGCTACTGGCGTGGGCGTCATGAATTGCCCCAGCGAGGACTTTCGCTTTAGGGAAATTCCCGGCGCGATTGCTCGACGTATGCTATCCGCGTGCTCAAGTAGCTGAATCGGCATTATTTGCCCACCTCGGTGAGCGCCCCGTGAAGTGCTGGGCTATCGTCTAGTCCCCATCATTAGGAGACGTTTCAATCATACGACGAAGACGGCACGAATCGGCGGGAGAACATTACTGACTGGGCGCTGGCGGAGTTTCGGAAGCATTATGGTGATAAGAAGATTTCCAAGTGGGATATCTTTCACTACACCTATGGGCTGCTGCATCATCCGGAGTACCGGACGACGTATGCGGCGAATCTGAAGCGGGAGTTGCCGCGGATTCCGATAGCGGCGGAGTTTTGGCGGTTTGCGGAGATTGGCGCGGCGCTGATGAAGCTGCATCTCGAGTATGAAAAGCAAAAAGAGTATCCGCTGGGGCGGAGGGAGACGGGCAAGCTGAATTGGCGTGTGGAGAAGATGGCGCTGTCGAAGGATAAATCGAAGTTGCGGTATAACGAGTTTCTCCACCCCACGGACGAAGACCTGTCCGTGGGGACCCCGGTTTCTGACGTTGAGCGGGATTCCGGCGGAGGCGTTTGAGTACCGGCTGGGGAATCGGAGCGCGCTGGAGTAAGTGGTGGATCAGTACCGGGTTTCGGCCGATGCGCGGTCGGGGATTGTGAACGATCCGAACCGGGAGGATGATCCGGAGTACATTGTGCGGCTGGTGGGGCAGGTGGTGACGGTGAGCGTGGAGACGGTGCGGCTGGTGCGGGAACTGGCGGGGTTGGGGATTGAAAATGCAGCGAGTTAGCCTCCGCTTCGCGGAGTTAGCGAGTTAGCAAGTTAGCGATAGATTGGATTGATGCGGCAGATGAGCGCGGCTTCACCGCGTGGGTTGATTTCTAAAAACTTGTGGAGGGGGTTGATGTCAGGGTTAAAACCCTGACCAACCAGTCGTGCCCCGATACAAAGCTCCAATTGTATTTTCTTCAAGTCGTGGAAGGGCGGCGAAGGCCCGTGCCTGAAGGCACCTGCGGATTCGCACTCTTTCAAGGGGCTGAAGCCTCCCTGCTCCCTCCGCCCCTTATTCATGGGCTGAAGCCTCCCTGCTCCCTCCGGCAAAGCCGTATCCGAAAGAGAAACGAGCATGGACCGGGTGGTCCGCGCTACAGCCGGCCTGGAGGCCGGCGCTACATTCCTGTGATTACAAATTCAAGCGGTCACGGTACTAGGCGACTTTCCGTAACCGATCCCGCAATGAATCTGTATTTTGTTGATTCGGAATGTTTTCTCATGCTTGGAAACCTCTGAAAGCTTGACACATGAAGGGAACCTATTGGCAGGAATGCAGGCAATCGAGGCTTACTGTAGAACAAAAGCATCCGTCTTCGAAAAGTTGAAAACCGCGGGAATCTGCGCGGACTTCAGATGCGGCGTGGCTGCGCCAATGCGCGTCATGCCTTTCTCGGTCTTCACCTCGCCGCTCTCGCGGAACTTCGGCACCTCGTCGGCCGCGTAGCTGAGCCATTCGCCCACAGTTATCTTCTGGTCCACCGGCTTCCAGTCCGCCTTTCCCTCCACCAATCCTTCCTGTGTCAGCGCATAACTCAGCAGACCCTGGTGCATGGTCTCAGACTCCCGCGCCGCCTGGTTGGACTGACTGGCCGCCAGAATCCGCATCCTCTTGTCATAAGCAAGCTGGCCCAGCCCGCGGCTGCCGATAGGCCCCGGCTTGAAGTCGTTGGCCTCGACGCTGCTGGCCGAATCGCAGGAGTCGAGCACAAAGGTCATCTCACCGGCATCGATCGGCCGCAGCCACTCGGCCAACTCATCGGCCGAGATCGCACTCTTGAGCATCGCGTCATCGACGCCTTGGCAACTGCCCTGAATGTCGGAAGGAAGAATGTAGAACTGGCCGTCCTTATCGCCGTAGCCATGGCCGGAGAAGCTAAGAAAGAAGACATCGTCGGGCGTAGCCGCCGCGGCAATCTCCTTGAGCGCGTCGCGAATACTCTGCTTGGTTGCCCCGCTCTGCGTAACCGTTGATACCAAACGCACTGCCTTCACGTCCAATCCACGCGCCGTAAGCCTCTCGGCGAGAATCTCGCTGAGTATTTCGGCATCATTGGCCGAGCCATGGAGTTCGCACCCTGTTGCCTGATAGTGGTTCACGCCAATCTGCAACAGATAGGCGCGCGGCTTGGCGGGTGGTCCCGGCACGTGGTTGAAGTTGGTTGGGGGCGTGGTCGCGCTCTTGATTTGTTCGCGCTGATGGTCATCGTGGTTGAAGGCGTAGGCTGTGAATGCGATCTGCTTCGCAGAGGCAGGCAGTTTGATGTCAGGGAAGGTAAAGTAGCCGCTCTGAAGCGGATGGTCGAGCGGCGAATTCGCGACCAACTGTCCGTTGCGAAAGAGGCGCAGGTTCTGCAAGCCGCTGGCTTGGCCTTGATCGTTGGTGTGGCTAGCCGCATGGACGACGACATCCGCGCGGCCGGGATGCTTCTTCGAGGCGCTGACCGACACGATGGCAACATCCGGCTGCACGCGATTAGTAATCTCGGCAATGGAGCGGATAGGCGGCAGCTGTTCGCCGTTCATGATGCGCGCGAGCAGGCGCGGCGTGTAGTAATTTCGCATGAAGATTTCCAGCGGCAGCGCGTGCATCGGATCATCGTCGACGACCCATTGCATCGGAGCACCGCCATCGAGATCGTTGGTATCGAAACGGCCTTCGGGGTCGGCGACAGCCCAATTCCCGTCCTCAAAACTGACGAGCATAGCCAATTCTTTTCCTGTCGCGCTGTCCCACAGGCGAGTGGCGCCGTCGTCACCTCCGGTAACAACAAATTTGCCGTCGAAGGAAAACCCCATCGAATGAATGTACGCGTTACTGACGAACCTGCGAATCTCGCTGTTGTCTTTTCTATCAAGCATGAGGACCGCGGTTTGATCCCGGTTTAGCGTGAGGTAGTACTCGCCGTAACTTGGGAACCATAACATGGTGACTCCGCGCGGCGCAGTCTTGTTGGCCTCATACGCTTCCGGCGAGTAGTTGTCCGGATCGTCGCTGTCCTCGCCGGGGCGCACGAGAGCATTCACCGGCGGCTTCGATGGGGCCACCTCCTTCTCAATCTGTGAACCATCCGATAAAGGCTTCGCGTCTTCTTTCGCAGCATGAAGCGAGAAGGCGCCATCCGCCGAGCGGGTCACTGACCAATGGTCTTTGATATCGCCCGCGAACCGCTGGACCGGTTTGCCGCTCGTCGTGTCCCAAAGCACATCGACATTGTTCTGATTGACCGTGAGCAGATATGGACCCTCTTGTGCAAAATCGACTCGCTTGATCGCCTCAACCTGGCCATCAAACTGCCGCAACAGTTTGTCACCGGCGACGTCCCACATCATTATCGTCTTGGCGCCACCCGCCGTCAGCGCATATCGCCCATCTGGCGAGAAGATCGCTGCGTCGATCCAATATTGATGCTCGAACCGCCGCAACTCCTTGGCGGTTTCCACGTTCCAAACACGTGCCGTCCAGTCGTTGCTACCAGTCAGGAAAAACTTGCCGTCCCTTGAGAACGCAACCGTATTCACGGAGTAATCGTTCATCGGAAATCGGCGCAGCAATTTTCCATTGAATGAATCCCAGAGGCTGGCTTGCGCGAAGCTTCCCGTAAGCACGTAGCGCCCAATGGGCGAGAACGCTACGCGGTCGAAGCTGTCGTCGGTGTGGGAGACAATCTGCCACAGCAGTTTGCCGCTCGCGGCGTCCCACAGCGACAATTTCTTGCCACCGCCGGTGAGCACAGAACGATTGTCTTTCGACATCGCCACGGAGTTTACCCTGCCGGGAATGGTCTCGAACCGGTTGAGTTGCTGGCCGCTGGAAGCGTCAAATAGAACCGCTGACCTGCCGCCGCCGGTCAACACCGACTGGCCGTCGGAAGAAAACTCCACCGCAACCACCCTGCCGAATTGACCCTCCAGCCGTCGCAGCTCTTTGCCAGTCCTTACATCCCACAACCGCGTGGTCTCGTCATTGCTCCCTGTCGCGACGGTGTTGCCGTCCGGCGAGAATGCCACAGAGGTCACGACATCGGTGTGGCCCTGAAAGGAGCGCAGTTGCCTCCCGCTGGCGAGGTCAAACAAAAGTGCCGCATTGTAACTATTGGCCAGGAAGTATCGGCCATCCGGAGAGTAGGCCAGGGCCCTCACGTTGCCCGGCAGGCCCAGCTGAACCATCAGGTGAGCAGCAGGAGCGGTTTGCGGACGGGATGCCGCCGCGCCAAGGCCCAGCACCGTCAACACCAGAAGGTGGGTCGTGCTTTTTAGACACGCCATTGCCCGCACCGCTCTCAGACGAAGAAGACTTACCAGTAAGCTATGTGGCAAGCTTACCACCAAACCCTGAAGGCCAACATCGTGTTTCAACAATGGTTTAGCGGTCTATGGGTTCGATCCCGCAAGGATTAATGCGTTTTGTTTTACGGCCTTTTTCGGCACGACTAAAGAGGCTGCGGAAAAAGTCGGAGTTTCGGGCGAAATCGGCAAAAAACATCCCTCAGGGGCTAAAGCCCTGCTTTGTTATGAATCATTTACGGCACGACTGAAGTCGTGCCCTTTCAAAACAATGTGTTTTTCCGCAGCCTCTAAAGTCGTGCCCTGGCACTTCTTGCGACTCCGAATAAGTTTTTCCGCAAGCTGTTAACCTCGACCATCCAGTTGTGTCCTGACACAAAGCTCCAGTTGTATTTTCTTCAATTCGTGGAAGAGCGGCAAAGGCCCGTGCCTGAAGGCACCTGCGGATTCGCTCTCTGTCAGGGGGTTGAAACCTCCCTTCTCCATCCGGTAAAACCGTATCCTAGAGCGGAACCAAGAAAGATGTATCCCTCAGGGGCTAAAGCCCATATTCTGGTTTACTTCCAGCGGCACGGCTGAAGCCGTGCCCTTTCAAAGCGGGACATAGCAACTCTAGCCCCGCTCTAAAGAGAAACGAGCGTGGACCGGGTGGTCCACGCTACAGCCGGCCGGGAGGCCGGCGTTACAGTGTGGGGTCCCGTGGGTCGGCAAAGCAGGTGGATGACTGGTACAAAGCCTGAGTTGAGCATTAGCGGCATTATTCGGCATGTTCAGGGCGGACTGTTGTAGTTATGCGCTGATACAAAGCAGAAGTTGAGCGTTTATGGCGTAAATCGACAAACTTGATGGTTTGGAAATTCCGCATCAAGATTGCTGAGAGGTCAGCTATTGGGGGCAGAACAGGGGTGAATCCTTATACGATCCTTATTTCGAGCGCCAGTGCTCATGCTACGATTCAGCAATTCTATAGAAAAATCTAAGGAGCCCGGCCCATGAAAAGCTTCTCGATAGCCTTTTCAGGCACGATTGCTGTTCTATTTGCATTCCTCGCCTTTGAGTGCGCACCCGCCGCGATGGCGCAGACCTTCAGGGGAAGTATTCAAGGCACGATAACGGACAGCAGCGGAGCGGTTGTTCCTGGGGCACAGGTTAAGGTCATCAGCAAGGCCATTGGCTTTTCGCGCACACTTGAGGCCAATGATCGGGGTGAATATGTGGCCTCGGAGCTGCCGCTGGGCACCTATAGCGTAACGGTGGAGATGAATGGCTTCCGCACAACAACGCTGACGCAGGTTCCTGTGAGCGTGGGTTCGCCGACGCGCGCCGACGTGAAGCTTTCCGCCGGGGCGATCTCGGAAGTGGTCGAGGTGAATGCCAGTGTGCCGATGGTGGAGACCGCATCCAATACTATGGGCGGCACAATCGAAGCCATCGAAGCCGCTGAGCTGCCGATCAACGGACGCGACTATACGAAGCTATTGGAGCTGGTTCCAGGCGCGAGCAGCGATCCTGTTGGATCGACCGAATCGGCGGGCTCGTACGGACTGTTCAGTCTGAACGGGAATCGCGGCCGGTCCAACAATTACTTATTGGACGGCACGGACATGAATGACGGCTACCGCAACCTGCCGTCGATCAACCAGGCGGGCGTGTGGGGCTGTCCTGGCACTATTCTTCCCGTGGATGCGCTGGCGGAGATTCCCGTGACAGGCAGCGCGGAGGCGGAGTTTGGCCGCAGTTCAGGCGCGACCGTCAACATCGTGACTCAGAGCGGCACCAATCAGATCCATGGCAGCGCATTTGAATACTATCGCGACGGATCGATGGCCGCGCGCAATTACTTCAATACCACCGCGCAGCCCAAAAACTCGTTCACCAATCATCAGTTTGGCGGTAAGGTTGCCGGGCCATTCTTGAAGGATAAGGCGTTTTGGCTTGTTTCCTATGAGGGGCAGAGGGAAAACGGCGGCTTGCCGCAGTTGGGCACGGTGCCTACCACGGCGGACATCAGTGCCAATACACCGGTGGGCGGAATCAATTCGGTGATACAAAGCCTGCTGGCCAGTAAGCCGTGGGGTGCATTGCCGGCCACCGGCACCGGCAGCGAGACCTTCACGACGCCATTCCTGAACAACAGCGATAACGTCATTATCAAGGCTGATCAGCATCTGCATTGGCTCAGCGCCGGCGACCTATTGACGGGGCGCTACTTCTACAGCCACGGAACACAGAGCTTTCCGCTGGGCATGCTGTACACGGGCAGCAGCGCGCCGGGGTACAACACCTCAACACCGACGCATGTGAATATAGCTTCGCTGTCGTATACTTCCGTACCGAGGTCGAACCTGATCTTCGAGATTCGCGGCGGCTACAACCGCTTCTTGCAGCAATTCATACCGCAAGACGCCGGCCTCAATCCGAACACGGCGTTTGGCCTGGACTCTCTGCCACCAGGCTTCAGCACGCGCGATCTGGGCTTGCCGACGATCTCCTTTAAAGGAGGGCTGTACAGCCCGATCGGCTCGACAGCCAGCGACGCACGCGGCCGTGTGGATACGAACTACCAGCTCTTCGGAAATGTTTCGCTGACCAAAGGCCGGCATAGTTTCAAGGCTGGCTACGAGTGGCGGCGTACGTTCATCAACAGCTTCATCAATTCAGGACATCGTGGCAAGCTGGGCTTCGACAGCCTTGCCGATTTTCTGGCAGGCAGTCTCGACAGCAGCATTTCCAGTTCAGCCGAAGGGGATGGCACACGCTATTCCTACCAGAACAATAGCGGGGCCTACTTGCTGGATTCCTGGCGCCTGAGCTCCAAGATCACCGTCAATTACGGAGTACGCTGGGATTACTTCGGCGTGATCGGCGCCAAGAACAACGCATTCAGCATCTTCGACATAAAGACCGGCGGACTTGAAACGATCGGAGCCTCCGGCGCGCCCGCGTCGCTCTATCCGAAAGACAAGGCTAACTTCGCGCCGCGCATCAGCGTGTCCGACGACCTGATGGGCAACGGCAAGCTGGTGATAAGAGCCGGCGGCGGCCTTTACTACGATAGCCCCTCGCAAGACTTTTTCGTGGGTAACCAGGCATACAACACCAATGCCGGGCAAGCCGGGCCGGCCTTCAACAACATCGGGTTTGCATATCCGCTGAACCCCACGATCACTTCTGGCACGCCGATTTTCGGCGGCCTCTCCAACTACTCGCCGAACAGCGTATTTACCGTCGATCAGGGCCTGACGACGCCAAGGTATGGAACTTACAACCTCAACATCGAATCGCAGATCGCAAGCAAGATTGCGTTGCAGTTCGGATATGTGGGATCGCAAGGACGCCACCTCTTCCGCTTCCGCGATCTCGATCAGGCGGACAACATGCCCGGCACCACGCTTTCCTGCGGAAATGGCACCACCATCACCTATAGTTTTTCGGGTGGGTCCGGTGAGTCGTGCTTCCCGGCATACTATTACGTCAACCAGATCGAGACCAGCGCGATGTCCAACTACAATTCGCTGCAATCGTCGCTGAAACTGCAAAACTGGCACAACCTGACCTCCACGCTGAATTACACCTGGTCGCACTCGATTGACACGGCCAGCGACGGACTGGACTTTGTTCCCAACGCCGCGATGCCGGACAACAGCTGGAATCCCCACGCCGAGCGCGCCAGTTCCAACTTCGACGTGCGGCAGCGCGTGCAGTGGTACTGGACTTACAATCTTCCCAAGTTTCATCAAGCGAAATGGATCGTTAACGGCTGGGCGCTCGACGGCATGTTCAACATTGCCACCGGTCAACCGTACACGGTCAGTTATCTCTTTGAAGGCAATTACAATGGCAGCGGCGAGTACTTTGGACGGCCCGACATCGTCGGCAATCCACACGCCGGCGTAAGTGGCAGGGGCAACCTGCTAAATCTGTCCGCGTTCGCCATGCCATGCACCTGGTCTGGTACTGCCGCTAGCGGCGCTTGCGTCGACAATACGCAGCATCCCGGCAGCGAGGGCCGCAATGCCTTCAATGCGACGAATTATACGAATTTCGATTTCTCGCTGACCAAGACCACACACCTGACCAAAACGGTGTCGATGGAACTTCGCAGCGACTTCTTCAACATCTTCAATCACCCGAATCTCAGCAACCCGCTGCTGCCGGGCTTTGGCCTGGACGCCTTCAGCTTCGCAACCAACCCGGTAGCGAATGGCAGGCTGGTGGCCGGGGCCGCGGGCCAGTATCTGCCCACCACGGCAACACCGGATGTGGGCAGCGGCAACCCTTACCTGGGAGGCGGAGGTCCGCGCAGCGCACAGTTGGCGATTCACTTCACCTTCTAAATGGGAACTTTCAGGTGGATTTTTCCGTCTAGCTTAACAGCCTGTGGCAAAAGTCCAGTACGCCGAAAAATATCCCTCAGGGGCTGAAGCCCGTGCATGTTTTATTGCATTTACGGCACGACTAAAGTCGTGCCCTGTTACAAAGCGGTATTCATAACCCCTCCAGATTCATGGACAGACAGAACGCTCGGTAATTCTTGTGCTGATTCTGTGCTACGAGCAACTGCGAAGACCGTGAGCCAGGGTTTCTGCAATCGAAACTTCCGCATCAGGGGTTATTCAACCAGAACAAACTGGGAGGGGTGCGTAGGTAGTATTATTCCGATGTGTTTCGGTTTACCAAGGAGAAGAATGTGGGCCAGCGAAATACTGTGGGCCAACCCAACACTGACGTGAGAATTGCAAATGTACCCAACGCAACATAGGGCCACGTAAGACTAAAGCTGCCGATTATCTGTGTTGAATCAATTGGAGGCTGAGGGAAATGCCGAACGTTGATCATGTAGGCCCGCTGGACGAATTCCGAATAGATGTAGAAGCAGGGGACGAAAAGCATCATGCAACCGGCAACTAACCGAAAGCGCAGAGCGAGAATGCAGGTGGGAAACAGCGATAGGAAAACTAGTGATATGCCCCAGACTTCTTGTGAACTGTCGTTTGCGCCGACGGTGAAAACGGCCATCGGATAAATCGCGCAGCCAGCAAGTCCGACAAGAGTGCCCAGAAAGAACAGAGCTGCGCTGGCGTTTCTTTTTAACTTATCGCTTTCCATATTGCCTCGAAACTGCCGACTCAACAGAACCCATGAAAACATGACATTGGTACAATAAGCCTACCACTCGGCAAATCTCAGGTGATCTCTGGCGTGTTGTCGCCAAGTCGGAAGTCGCGGATAGTGCTTGACGCCGTTTAGTGCGTTTTTTGTGCTTATTTGTGCTAATGAATTGGACTTTGTGGACTTCTCTGCAATTCAGAACATTGAAGAATCAATAACTTAGTTGTTTTCAGTATGTTTTTGAGTCGTGCCCTGACACTTCTTGCGATGACGAATGAGTTTTTCCGCAAGCTGTAAAGTCGTGCCCTTTCAAAAACAGACTTTTACCATAGGCTGTTAAGTTGGCCGTCAGGCGCGGGCAACGCGTTGGCTGCCGTGCCAGGGAGTGAAGAGTCGCGCCAGCCAGCGGACCAGAGAGCGAAAGCTGGATGGCGCAGAGTCCGCGGGCTTTGCCTCGGCCGTGACAGGATGCAACTGGGCCAGGGTGTCCTTGACCATCGCACGCAGGGACTCGGCCTCAAAAGTACAAGAGCGTAAATAGGCTGAGACGGTCAGGCCGGCCTCGGCGGCGCGGCGGTGCAGTTGCGCGCACTCCGCCTTGCTCATGCGGATGGTGATGCTGGCGTCCTTCAGATTGCGCTCGAAAGACGATGCCCGATAGAGGCTGGGTTGCTGGTCCGCAGTTGTTCCTGGTTCCCGGCTGGGGATGGTCCCCAGACTTGCCTGGTTTCCCACCCTTTCCGCAAAAGGCGCGGAAGGGATGGGGCGCGGAGCTGAGGCATCCGAAGAGGCCTCCTCGTAAGAAAATGGCTCCACATCGGCAGGCTGAGTGAGCGACCGATCTGTGGCGCGATAGCGCGCGTGGGTCTTGAGGGCGTTCTCGTAACTGAGAGTAGCCACGTCATCCGCCAGATCGTCATTGTTCCAATCGAGCGCCTCAGGAGGTTGCGCTGGCGCGGCAAGCGCCTCCATCATTCCCGCAAAGCTGGGAGCGGGAGAGGGAGCGGATTCCCACTCCGGCGACGAAGACCTGTCGCTTGGGGCCCGAGTTGCGGTTGGTAGTTGCATGGCATGGAGCATATCGCGAAGCAGGACGGCAAGTGTGAGAAATTTCCCATGCAATGACTGGGTCGATCCCAGAAGAGGACAATTCGGTTGCCTGTCCTAATAAGAAACAAGATTGCCATTCAAGTTAAATTTGAACGATTTATGAGAGAACGTGGCGAGGATTGTGGGAATAAATTCAGCAAGTTAGCGTCCGCTGCGCGGACACAAGCAAGTTAGCAAGTTAGCGACGGCCTGGATAAACGATGGTTTCATGCGCAGCGGGTCGGAGATACCGGTGGAGGACTAGAAAGAAACAAGCGTGGACCGGGAGGTCCACGCTACAGCCGGCCGGGAGGCCGGCGCTACATTTTCATGCGTGGCGGGTCGGGGTAGCCGGTGGGGGGACAGAAATGAAACACGCAGTGACTCTCCGTGCGCCCATAATCCCCCTTGAAGAAGTGCGGAGTTACGGAAGGGTCAGGCGCAAGCCAGCTCGACGGCCTCGGGATCGGGGAGTATGCGGTCGGGGAGCCTCAACAGTTTGGAGACAGCTTCGACAGTCATGGGCCTGGCGAATAGAAAGCCCTGGCCATAGCGGCAGCCCATCTGGCGCAACAGGCGGTATTGCTCGATGGTTTCAATTCCTTCGGCCACCACGCTCATGCCCAGCACGCGGGCCAGTTCGACGATGGTGCGCACAATCTGCAGCGGTTGATCGCCCTCGGACATGCGGCTGACGAAGGAGCGGTCGACCTTGAGCACATCAAAGGGAAACGAATGCAGATTGTTCAGGGAGCTATAGCCGGTTCCAAAGTCGTCCATCAGCAGGGAGACGCCCAGCCTGCGCAGGCTTCCGAGGACTCCCAGGGCGGTGTGAATATTGGGAATCAGGCTGGACTCGGTCATCTCCAGGCCGAGTTGGCGGCTGGAGATTCCGGCCTGGACGAGGAGGGCCTCGACGTGGTCAGCCAGGCCTTCGCGCGAGAACTGGCGGGCAGAGAGGTTGACGCCGACCCGCAGAGAGACGTGGCTGATATCCTCCACACACCATTTTTGAATCTGGCTGCAGGCCTCGGCGAGCACCCAGTCGCCGATGGGCAGAATCATCCCGCTTTCTTCGGCGGGCGGAATGAACTCCGAGGGCGGGACCAATCCCCGTTCGGGATGTACCCAGCGGATAAGTGCTTCAAGGCCGATAATTCTGCGCGTGGCGAGTTCGATCTCCGGCTGGTAATAGAGTACAAACTGTTTTTGCTCGAGGGCCTGGTGCAGGTCGGACTTGCTCGGCCAGCCTTTGCAGGCGATCTCAGCAGCGTGAAAAGCGCGCCGCGGCCCTTTTCTGTTCTCGTTGAAGCTCTTGCGAAGCGTGCGCAGCTCTAACTGGTTAGAGACCATGCCGGCCAGACTTTGCAGTGTGAGAAGCTCGTCCGGCGACATGTTCTGACGCGACTTGCGGTGGAAGATGATCAGGATGCCGAGAATCATTCCTTCGGCGGAGTGCACTGGTGCGCAGGCAAATGAAGCCATCCCGAGAAGTTTGAGCCGCGGAATCAGCGTATCGGATTGAGGATGCCTGGTGACGTCGGAGACGACCACTGGACCGTCTTGGGCGAGCATCATGTCGAAGATAGAGTCTTTTCGGGGCAGCTCGCGCACCATCTGTCGCCAGCAGGATTTCATCCAGACACGGCTCTCGTCGGCAAATGCGATGGCGGCCGAATCGGCCTGGAAGTACTCGGCAGCCAGGCGAGTGATGGCGTCATAGGCGGGCTCGGGGGGCGTGTCCAGGATCCCGGCTGAAATCAGCGCAGCCAGCCGTGCATCCTCCTGTTGCTGGTCCGCCGCGTTTATCTCCAACTCTGCGAGTGGCATCCTGTACTCCTTGCCTCATTGCTCCTGCGACGGTCGACTCTGACTGGAGACAGCAACCCTCTGAGCATCGGCTTGCGGTGCAAACAGCCTTGGGCTGCCTGTACCACCCCTCATTGAGTCTTGTTGATCACGATGGATCTGTCTTCGATCAAATCTGCCGCTAATGCGTAATACCTTTCTTATCGGAGCAGAAACCTATGTCGCGAGGTTACGTCAGAGAAGATCAGGAGAGTACCGGCTTGCATTACTTGTACTATTTGAGGACGGCAGGCTGTTTCGTTTCCGTCCACAGGAAGGTAATTTCGCCGGCGTCGTCCTGAATCTGCTGCTCGACAAAATACCGGAGAGGATGAGAATTGCGCGGATTTCCTGCATTGTCTCTTGTCGTCTTTGCCGTCAACCCCGGTAGAATCAACTCCAGTGGCAGAATTGCCTTCAACCCAATCCTGTGTGCCACCGCCGTCCAGATGGGCGCGCGGTCTGAGGCTGCTGCGCCCTTCGCACACGCACACGGTCTTCACGGCGAGCATCCTGCTGGCGTCTTCGTCCCTTTTGTCCAGCGTCATCGGCCTCTGCCGCGGCAAATTCATCGCATGGCTCTTCGGCGCGGGTTCACAGACCGATGCCTACATGGCTGCCTTCCGCCTGCCCGACCTGATGAACAACTTTCTGGTTGGCGGTGCAGTCTCGATCACCTTTATCACCCTTCTGAATCGCTATCGCGAGCGCGGTGAAGAGAGCGAAGGAGAGCGTGTGCTCTTCATCGTGCTCAACGCCGTGGTGCTGGTGCTGACCGCGGCAACTATCATTCTGATGTTCCTCGCCGCTCCCTATGTACGCGCCACCAACCCCGGCTTCAGCAGCGAGCAGGTGGCGCTGTGCGCGCATATGACGAGGATTCTACTTCCTGGACAGATATGCCTCTTTGCCGGGAGCGTGCTGGGAGCCGCGCTGCTGGTGCGCAGGCAATTTCTCTATCAGGCGATGACGCCCATTCTTTACAACCTCAGCATCATCGCGGCCGGCGTGCTGCTGCACCGCTGGCTGGGAATACAGTCGCTGGCCATCGGAGCAACCACCGGTTTCTTTTTGGGGTCGTTTGCTTTGAACGCCTGGGGAGCGGCCCGTGCCGGCGTGCGCTACCGCTGGGGCATTGACCTCCGCCATCCCGGCCTGCGGCAGTGGCTGTACATGACACTGCCTCTCATGTTCGGCTTTGCGCTGCCCTTTCTTGATCCTTACTTTGCGGGCTACTTCGCCTCGCACGGCAGCGGCGATATCACGCGTCTGGCCAACGCCAAACAGCTCTTCTCCGCGCCCATGTCCATGCTCTCGCTGGCCGCGGGAGCCGCTTCGCTGCCCTTCTTTGCGCAGCTTTGGGCGCAGGGCAAGCGCTATGAGTTTGCGGTGGGCGTCGCGGATTCCGTCTCCCGCGTTGTAGCCCTGGGTCTGCTTGCCGCCTCCGCCATGATCGCGCTGGCACAGCCCATCGCCGGCCTGGTCTTCGGCGGAGGACGCTTCACTCCCGAGGATGTGCGCCAAACAGCTCTCTTCTTTGCCCTCTATGCGCTCTCGCTTTTCTTGTGGTCGGCACAGGCGATTTATGCTCGCTCCTTCTACGCGGCTGGAATCACGTGGCTGCCGATGCTGGCCAGTTCGATCATCACGCTCGTCGCATTCCCGCTCTACGGTCTCGGCTATCACTGGCACGGCGCCGCTGGCCTGGCGCTGGCCTCCGATGCGGGCATTGCCTTGCAGGCTATGGTCCTCGCTGTGCTGCTGCATCGGCGGCGCATGGTTTCGCTGGTAAGCTTGGACTACGCGGAGATGGGCCGCTGCCTGCTGGCCGCCGTGGTGAGCGGCGCGGGGATTGGGCTTCTGTTCTGGTGGCTGGGCGGCGTGGCGCACAAGGCAATGCCGGGACACGTCCAGTGGATCAACCTGGCGGTGCTGGTGGCCGGGACGGCGCTGTGGTTGGTGGTTGCCAAATGGGTGCTGGAAAAGACCGGATCGGCGCTGCCCAGAGTGGCGATGAAACGGCTGGGGATGGAATAGGGCGATTCCCTTCCGTTTCCGGTTCATATTTTTCTATCTATATTACTTTAAGTAGCTTACAAGACAGATCCGTCAATTCATTTCCACTTCGTATTTCGATTTACCCAGCCCATTGCCGGCCGTTTGGCGCTCTACAGGACCGGTAAAGCACACTCGCCTTAACACCTGTGGCAAAAGTCCAGTACGCCGAAAAACATCCCTCCGGGGCTAAAGCCCGCATTGATTTGATAGGCCTTATGCGGGGGTTGAAACCCCCGCCTCCCTCCGTTTTGTGTTTTTCCGCATGCTGTAAAGCCGTGCCCTTTCAAGACCAGACTTTTACCACAGGCTGTAAAGACACAAACACCCCTGCTCCGGCAGGGGCGCTGGTGTTGGAACTGGGCCTGAAACGCAGCTACTACAGGGCCGGTTTGGACGGCTCGGGCGCGGCTGAGGCCGTAGCAGCGCCAAATGGCTTGGTTTCGGCTGCCGGCTTGGCTTCGACTTTCTTGATGTCGATGCCGCCTTTGAAGAAGGCGCCATCTTCGATGCTGATGCGCGCCGCGGACACGTTGCCTGTCAGTGCTCCCTCCGCGCGTATATCGACCCGGTCGGAGGCGGAGACATCGCCGCGCACCTTGCCCATGATGACGATTTCGCGCGCGGTGATGTTGGAGGCCACCTGGCCGTTGCGGCCGATGGTGACACGATTGCCGGGAAGGACGATGGTGCCTTCGACTTTGCCGTCAATAAACAACGACTCAGAGCCTGTGATCTCACCCTTGAAGAACAGGCCTTTGCCGACGGTAGCCTGTTCGCCGGTCGTGGCCGGAGCCCGATTGGGGTACTCAGCGGATGAAGCAGGCGGTGCTGAGTGAGAAGGTTCAGGAGTAAAGCTGGGGGTTGTCGGTCCGGATTGGCTGGGTTTCCACATAGCACTCACAATGAATCCTTTTCTGTCCTGGGGGACGGAGCATTTTAAAGCAGGGGCCATTGCCGCGGGCCCCCCAAAAAATCTGAGTGAATCTGTGGACTGCCAGTACGTTTCGCCTAGGACAACCCACGCGCGGCTACAACCATAATGTTATCCCTTCGCGGCCAGCCGGGAGTATTTCAGTTAGATTATTTTATGACTTTGCGCTGTACTCTTGAGCTATGACTGATAAGGAACTGGTGGCGCGGATTGCCCGCACAGCCGGCGGCAAGGCCGGATACAAGCAACTGGTGCGCGAACTGAGCCTCGGCGGCGGGCGGGAGCGGCGTCTGCTGCTGGAGCAACTGGCCCGGCTGACGGCTCGTGGCGCGCTGGCTAAGCTGGATAAGGAGCACTGGAGCATCCCCAAGCCACTGGGCGGGCGGGACAATCTGGCCGCCGGGCGGCTGGACCTGCACCGCGATGGTTACGGCTTTGTCCGGCCCAACGCGCGTCAGGCTTCCAGTAGTGGGGTGGAAGAAGATATCTTCATTCCTCCCAACGAGATCAGCGGCGCCATGCAGGGCGACCAGGTGCTGGTGGAAGTGGAGCCGCCCAAGGCCGATGGGCGACGGATGGGCCGCATTGTGCGCGTACTGGAGCGGCGCAACCCCACCGTGGTCGGCGTCTTTCATTACGCGAGGTCAGAGCGGGCGGCTGGGCACACGGTTGTTCCCTTCGACGAGCGGATGACGCAGCCGATTTTGATTCCATTCGGAGAGGAGTTGCCGGCCGGCCGTGAATCCGCGACGCCGCATCGGGTGCTGGGCGACGAGGCTGCGGCGGTTTCGCATGCAGCAAAGAAAAGGGAGAAGATGCCCGAAGAACAGCCCTCCGGGGCTAAAGCCCCTGCTGATTCTGGCAACTTTATGCGGGGGTTAAAACCCCCGCCTCCCTCCGGCCCGAGTTTTTCTCCAACTAGCAGCACCCACGACGATATGGAGGGCCTGGTGGTGGATGTGGAGATTACCAGTTGGCCCACGCCGACGAGGCCACCCGTGGGCAAGGTGATCGAAGTTCTGGGATATACAGATGATTTTGGCGTGGACGTGGAGATGATCATCCGCAAGCACCAGTTGCCGCGGATCTTCCCGGACAATGTGCTGGCCGAGGCGCGCGCCGTGGCCCATCTGGACCCCAGCGAAGCCGACAGCCGACGCGATTTTCGCGCACTGCCTATCGTCACCATCGACGGCGAAACGGCGCGGGACTTTGACGACGCGGTTCTGGTGACGGAACGCTCCGACGGCGGTTACGAGTTGCAGGTCCACATCGCCGATGTGGCCGAGTACGTGCGCGCCGGGACGGATCTGGACCTGGAGGCGCGGCTGCGTGGCACCAGCGTTTACTTCCCTGATCGGGCCATCCCCATGCTGCCGCAGGAGCTTTCCACGGGCATTTGCAGCCTGCGTCCCGGCGAAGATCGGCTGGTTCTGAGTTGCCTGATGCAACTGGATTCCGGCGGGCGCATTGAGAGCTACGAGATTGTCGAAGGGGTGATCCGCTCGGCGGCGCGAATGACCTACACGGAGGTCCACGCGATTTTGGAAGGCGATGCGGAGACGCGGGCGCGTTATGGCGAACCATTCATTCAGAACGAAATGAGCGGAATGGAATCCCACCCATTTCGCATCTTATCCTCGAAAAGCCGCGAAATGGATGGGGCACCCAACCTTATCCCGGAGTTCGAGCGGATGCACAAGCTGGCGGTCCTGATGAACAAGCGGCGCGAGCAGCGGGGCAGCATCGACTTCGACCTGCCCGAGCCGGTGATTGAGTTCGACGAGCTGGGGCAGATGAGCGGTGTCACCAAGTCCGAGCGCACCTGGGCCAACCGTCTGATCGAGGAGTTTATGCTGGCGGCCAACGAGTGCGTCGCCACCTGGCTGGAAGACCTGGGCGTACCCTCGATTTATCGAATACATGAAAAGCCGGAGCCGCGCCGGGTGGTTCAGTTTGAGGAACTGGCTGCCAGCTTCGGCTACACGCTGGGGCTGGGCGCGCTGCCGGTTCGGCGCATGCAAATGAAGAGTGACCGCCGCGACTCGCTCCGCACCGGACGCAGCGTCCGCACCCATGAGATCGCGGAGGACATTCCGGTCACGCCGCGCATGTACCAGAAGCTGGCCGCACGGATCGAGGGCAAACCAGAGGAGCGGATTCTGAGCTACCTGATGCTGCGCTCGCTCAAGCAGGCGCGCTATTCGGAGATCAACGAAGGCCACTTTGCGCTGGCCGCGCCCACTTACACGCACTTCACTTCGCCTATCCGCCGCTACCCCGATCTGATTGTGCATCGCATCGTGAAGGCTCTGCTCAGCGAGGGCGTGCGCGGCGAGGGAGTGGTGGCCGAGGGGCGGCATAGTTCGCCGTGGACGCATCCGAATGAGGGGCAGTCGAGCGGTATGGCTTCCCACCCTTTCGCCAGAAAACGAAACGCCGGTCCCCTTCGGCAAGCTCAGGGCAGGCTTTCGACTCCGCTTGCCACAAAGAACGCGGCAAGCTTCGCTCAGGATGACAGAGCGTTGAATGAGCCGCCCATCCCGGAGGCCGAGCTGGCGCAGATAGCCGAGGAGACCAGCCTGACCGAACGACGCGCCGCAGAAGCCGAACGCGAACTTGTGGAGTGGAAGAAAGTGCGCTTCATGCAGGACCGCGTGGGCGAGGAGTTTGCCGCGCTGGTGCTGAACCCGGCAAAGTACGGATTGTTCGTCGAGCTGACCGACCTGTTTGTCGAAGGGCTGGTGCCCATCGATTCGCTCGCCGGCGACCGCTTCACTTGGCGCGAGAACACGCACGAGATCATCGGCGAGCGCACCGGCCGACGCTTCCGCGCCGGCGACCGCGTGCAGGTGATTCTGGACCGCATTCTGGCGGCGGAACGCAAGCTGCAGTTCTCGATTGTGGAAGAGGGCATTCCGCTTACTGGGAAAAAGGCCGCCAAGTCGCCGCCCAGGCCGAAGAAGAGCAAGCACCGGGACGCAACAACTCCGGCCTCCGGGAAAAGGAAGAAATTCAGTAAGAAAGGGAAGCGCCGTTGAAGCCAGATGGCTCCAACGGCGCGGATAGTGCGATTACAAAGCTGCGGGACTTGCCGGAAGGCTTAAGCGCCAGCCTGTTTCTCAGCCAGGTTGCCGATAAACGGCAGCTTGAAGCGCTCGCCCTTTGAAGCCTTGAGAAGGACAATGATCCAAATAATCAGGAACGCAAGCATGGCAAACGGAAGGATAATCCATCCGATAATCGGAATCACCGTGAGCACGATGTCAACCGCGAACATTGCGATGCCCAGGAAGATCGACTGCCAGGAGTGGAATTTGATGTAGGAGTTCTTGTTGTAGGGCTCGACGATCAGGAAAATGATCGCCGGAATGAAGGTGACATAGGCCAGTGCGCCGGCGGCATTGTCAGAGAGACCAGATTGATTTGGTTCGGGCACGTTAGCTCCTTTGGGATTGAAATCGAACGTCTGTATGTCGTTAGCTCTTGGCCTGCTTTTCAGCAAAATCGCCAATGACCGGAATTTTAAACATCTGGCCGTTGAAGGTCTTGATCAGCACAATCAGCCAGAGGATGAAGAATCCCAAGCCAATCAGCACACCCACTAGACCGAAGATCAGGCCGAGGAACGGAAAGTGGCCGAGAATGATCAGCACAATCCGAACAACTACGTAGGCAATGGTTAGGAAGATCGACTGCCAGGAGTGGAAGCGAATGAGAGGCTTCTGGTTATAGGGCGCGGTCGCCAGGAAGATGATCGCCGGGATAAAGGTGATGTAGGCGATGCCGGAAGCGGCGTTGTCGGAGAGGCCGGTTTGCGGAGTGTTTTCGGTCACGATAGCTCCTTTGGGATTGGACCCAATTTGTGAAATATGTTGCTCCACGCCTCATCTGGACCAAGCATATCCAGGGAAATCCAGAATACTCTTGCGCAGAGGCGTGGGTTTGAGACGAGTCTAGGAAAACCGCCCGCACAGGCAGTTGTCAAGCGGAATCTCCGCTGGGCACACAGAACCGGCCCAAAGGCAGGTCGCAGGCCCACTGATTTCATCTAAATTGTTACCCGTAGCGAAAAAATATCCAAGCGGAAGATGCGAATGCAGAAACGGCCTCCACATGGAGGCCGTTTCTGCATTCAGCGGGGAGGGGCAGCCAGCTATCTGTTGGCTTGCTGGTCGGCCAGCCCGCCAAGGACGGGCAGCTTGAAGAGATTGCCATTGAAGGCTTGGACGAAGACGATGACCAAGACGACGAAGATAGCGAGATTCACCAATTGCAAGACCGTCATTGTCAGAAAGACGGCGGACGGAACCAGATTCTGTATTAACCCGACAAGAATGTCGATCGCCGCCCAGGCAACGAAAAAGAAGATCGACTGCCAGGCATGGAAGCGGACATAGGAGCTTCTTTTGAAGGGCTCAGCGATCAGGAAGACGATTGCCGGAATAAGGGTAATGTAGGCTAGGCCGCCAGCTGCGTTGTCGGAGAGGCCGGACGGATTCGAATCGGACATGATGGCTCCTTTGGGGCGAGGCTGCTCGGCCGGGTAGTCGATTGGAGAACCCGCCAGTGCGCTAATGAGATTGTGAACTGTCTCAGGAGCATCAGGCCGGTCAGAATTGCTCAGGTAGCCGCGAAAGAAGGCTAACCGGCGGGGGGAACGCACCCATCCAATACAATAGGGCAAGGAGCATGACTGATGGCACATATGGTGTTTTGCGTTCGCAACAAGAAGGAGATGGAGGGCCTGGAAGAGCCGCCCTTTGACTCCGAGTTTGGCCAGAAGATTTACAAGAACGTTTCCCAGGCGGCGTGGGGCGAGTGGGTGGACCGGCAGAAGATGCTGTTGAACGAGTACCGCTTGCAGCCCTGGACCCCGCAGGCGCAGAACTTTCTGGTCGAGCAGATGGAGCAGTTCTTCTTCGGCGAGGGACAAGGTTTGCCCCAGGAGTTCGTTCCGCCGGCGCAGTAAAAAAACAGGGAACAGGGAACAGGGAACAGAAGCTGCCGCAGGCCGATGCATTCTCGGGCGATTCCCAGGAAGATTATCCGCCCGGGCGCATGCGCGCAAGCCCCGGCCTCGTGTAAACTAAGTACTACCCCAAAGCCGGCTCCCCGCGAGCCGGCTCGATTGTGTCGGGACGTGGCTCAGCCTGGTAGAGCACTCGCTTGGGGTGCGAGGGGTCGGCAGTTCAAATCTGCCCGTCCCGACCACTATTTTTAGTATTTTTCAGTTGACGGGCCGCGCCAATATTGGTGCGGCCCGTTCTGCTTGACCAAAAACTGACTGGCCAATTTCTAGCTCTAGTTGTTCGACTCCCGCGCTTCTCCGGCTATCAACTTGTAGGTCATCTGCTTTTGGTCGCGATAGAAGGTGACGCTGACGGTGTCGCCGGCCTGATGTTTTTCCATGACGGCGTTGATCTCCTGGGGATTGGTGACCCGTTGTCCGTCGATGGCCACGATGAGATCGCCGCCCAGCAGGATGGGTTGATTGCCCACGTAGGCCTGCTCCGTGCCGCCGCGCAGGCCGGCCTTCTCAGCCGCTCCGCCGGGGAGAACCTTCTCGATCAAAATTCCGGAGTCAACGGCCAGACCCATCTGCTCGGCCAGATCGGGACCAATCGCATAGGACTCGATGCCCAGCGCGGGCCGTTTCACCCTCCCGTAGCGCGTCAGGTCGGCCAGCACCGCCTTGGCCGTGTTGATGGGAATGGCAAAGCCGATGCCGGAGCTTTGTTCGGCGCCGTTACTGGCGATCAAAGTGTTGATGCCGATGACCTCGCCGCGCGAGTTGAGCAGCGGGCCGCCGGAGTTGCCGGGGTTGATGGCCGCGTCCGTCTGGATGGCGTCCTCGATGGGCGCGCCTTCGGCGTTGTGAATCGACCGGATGGAACTGATGATGCCTCGCGTCATGGTGCCGGCCAAGCCAAAGGGATTGCCGATGGCGTAGACCTTTTGTCCTACGGCCAGCCCGCCGGAATCGGCCAGCGTGACAGGTTGCAGGTCGGGCGCGGTGATCTGCAGCAAGGCCAGGTCGTGCGTGCGGTCGGTGCCTACCACCTTGGCGTCGTAGCTGCGCTTGTTGCTCAGTTGCACTTTAATGCCGCGATTGGCGCCCGCGACGACATGGAAATTGGTGAGCACGTGGCCGGCTTTGTCCAGAATGAAGCCCGAGCCCTGGCCCTGCTGCGGCACCGTTCCATAAAAGAAGTTGAAGACCAGCGTCGTCGAGGTAATGTTGACCACCGAGGGCAGCACCCGCTTGTAGATGGCGATGTTGTTCTGCTCCTCGGCGTCGTAAGTGGGCGCGGCCTCCGCCTCGGTGAGCTGGAGCGGGGAACCGGCGCCGCTGGCGTAAAAGAGATTGCCGACGGACAGGCGGTCAAATCTTGCGGGAAGATGCGTGGTGAGAAACCAGAACCCACCCACCAACAGAACAACCAAAAGAACCGGGCGCAATTTTTTCATAAGCTTATGATCCTCGACAGAGAACAGAGATCAGAGAACAGAGATCAGAGATCAGAGAACAGAGAACAGAGATCAGAGAACAGAGATCAGAGATCAGAGAACAGAGAACAGAGATCAGAGAACAGAGATCAGAGATCAGAGAACAGAGAACAGAGATCAGAGATCAGAGATCAGAGAACAGAGATCAGAGAACAGAGATCAGAGATCAGAGATCAGAGAACAGAGATCAGAGAACAGAGAACAGAGATCAGAGATCAGAGAACAGAGAACAGAGATCAGAGATCAGAGAACAGAGATCAGAGAACAGAGATCAGAGAACAGAGAACAGAGATCAGAGATCAGAGAACAGAGAACAGAGATCAGAGATCAGAGAACAGAGATCAGAGAACAGAGATCAGAGATCAGAGAACAGAGATCAGAGATCAGAGATCAGAGATCAGAGAACAGAGAACAGAGAACAGAGATCAGAGAACAGAGAACAGAGATCAGAGAACAGAGAACAGAGATCAGAGAAAAACCCGTTTCGCCAATAACCTCAGTGCCCCACCTTCGGCGCTTATTTGCTTTTGCGCCTAAGGTGAGATATTTACAGTCCTTTACAGCTTTTTACAACCTGATCTCTGATCTCTGCTCTCTGATCTCTATTCTAAAGACTCCTTTGCGGCAAACTTGTTGCTATCGGCCTGGAGGCGCGGCCACAATTCCTCCACCTGGGCCAAAAGCGCTTCCTTATCTCCTGAATTATCAAGGACATAATCAGCACGGGCGGCTTTATCGGCGTCGGGAATCTGGTGCGCCAGCCGACTGCGGGCGGCGGCTTCGGCGGCTTCCCACCCCAGCGACGAAGACCTGTCGATGGGGACCCCGGCTGCCCACCCCAGCGACGAAGACCTGTCGCTGGGGACCCCGGCTGCCCACCCCAGCGACGAAGACCTGTCGCTGGGGACCCCGGCCTCCCGGCCAACCTCCGTCGGGCAGACGCGGGCGACGAAGCGGGCGATCTTCAGCTCGTCGGGCGCGGTAACCACGACGATGCGGTCTACGTGCTTCATCCAGTTGGACAGCATGGTCTCGATTTCGCCGCGGGCGCGGGCATCGCGTTCTACCTCGAAAAACAGCGCCGACTCGACCACGGCCACGGCGGCTGGGTTGCGGGCATAAACCTGCTCCATCCAGTGCCGCTCGGCGGCAATCACCGCCGGATGGACGATCCCGTTCAGTTCTTGTAGCCGCCCGCCCTCGAAGGCCATCTCGGCCAGGCGCGCACGGTTCAGGCGGCCATCGGGACCGACGACTTCCGGGCCAAAGTGCTCCACAATCGAGGAAAAAACCGGCTGACCCGGCTCCATCAGCGCCCGGCCCAGTTCATCAGCCTCGATCACCTCTGCGCCCAGCGCGCGCAGAGCAGCCGCGACGGTGCTCTTGCCGCTGCCCAGCCCGCCAGTGAGACCAACTCGAAGCATGATGAATAAACCCTGCGTTAGGCGCGAGCAAACCCTGTATAGGCTGCATTCGCATGAAAATTTTGAACCACAATGAGTAAGAGCTTTGAAAGGGCACGGCTTTAGCCGTGCCGATTGCGAGTAAAAAATGCTTCGGCTTTAGCCGCCGAGGGATGTATTTCGCCTTTCTAAACCTTCCCTCAGGGGCTAAAGCCCAGGATTTTTTGGGGCTTCCTTGCGGCACGGCTAAAGCCGTGCCCTTTCAAAACATGGACCTATTCAGAAGCCCATTGGCGGTCAACTCTACGGTTGAATTTGCTCCTTCTTCAGGATTGTTGTTTGGGCGGTGTAACCATCTGACGACTTAATTTCCGCTTTATCCAAATGTATCTTGAGCGTAACTGTACCACCGACCAACCAATTGCCGGAATGCAGGCTGGTGGTGTGCCGCGCGTATTGAGAGCAGAAGTAACGTATTCCATCGGCGTCAATGATCAAATACAGAGTGTTCGGGTATCCGGAATCATCGATGATTATATTCGTCGACGAATTAGTTGTGGATTTGGATGATTCATTTTTTGTCTCACTCTTCTGCTCGACACTGACACTTGAACCGCCAAGATCCAGAATCTTACTCAGGCTCTCTGAATTTCCTAGCGCGATCTTGACCAGCTTTCCAGTGATCGGAGCCTGGGCAAAAACGACCGGTGAAAGAAACAATATGAGCAGCGTGGTGCAAAAAGTTTTCATGGCCATCAATATAGCATGCTGAAAAGGGCTTTCATAGCCCCCGCCGCATCTTCGCGGCACGCACGGTATTGGCCGTCAGCATCTTTGGCTTTGAGACCGCATCGGGTCGGAAGCCGATCTGCCGGGCTGGCTTCTCCGGCGGCATCGCGAGCACATGGATCGCCTTGATGATCTCGACAATTTTGCGGTCGTGTGTCTCCAGCCGTTGCTCCAACTCGGCAAGTTTGGCGGCGAACTCCTTGTGGGTGGCGAGCGTCTCACGCAGTCGCAGGAAGGCGCGAACCACGTAGATGCTCATCTCTACCGCACGCGGGGAATTGAGTACGCTGGCAGCCATGATGGCTCCGTGCTCGGTAAAGGCATAGGGCGCGTAGCGGCGGCCTCCATGGCTGCTCTTTGAGGTCACAAACTGTGACCTCAAAGCCTCGTTCTCTTCCGCCGTGAGCTGAAAGACGAAATCCGGGGGGAAACGCTCCTCGTTCCGCTTGACCGCCTGATTGAGCGCCTTGACTATTACGCCATACAGAGCTGCCAAGTCGGCGTCGAGCAGAACCTTCTGGCCGCGAACCAGATGGATTTGGTTCTCAATGGCATAGGGTACAAGAGCGCTTTTTCTGGTCATTGCGCCTCCCGGCTTGAAATCACAAACTGTGATCTCAAACCATAGATGATTGGCCGGATTTTACGACGGGACAGTCCGCACGTCTCCGTAGCCAATCGATGGAAAATTCACAGCCCTCGCCGCATCTTCGCGGCGCGCACGGTGTTGGCCATCAGCATGGCGGTGGTCAGCAGGCCCACGCCGCCGGGCACCGGCGTATAGGCTCCCGCCAGCTCAAAGGCCTTGGGATGCACATCGCCCACCAGCGTCGAACCGTTTTTGGCAAAGGCAGCTTCGCGTTTGGCGTTACCGGCAAAAAAGCGGTCGAACTCCGCGTGGTCGGTAATGCGGTTGATTCCCACGTCGATGACTGTTGCGCCCGGCTTCACCATCTCCGGCGTGATGAAGCCCGCGCGGCCGATAGCGGCCACCAGAATGTCGGCCTGGCGCGTGATGGCAGGGAGGTCGCGTGTTTTGGAGTGACAAATGGTCACAGTTGCGTTCTGGTGCAGCAGCAGCATCGCCGCCGGCTTGCCCACAAGATCGCTGCGGCCCACCACCACCGCATGCTGGGCGATGATCGGGATGCCGCTTCGTTTGAGAATTTCAATCACTCCAGCCGGCGTGCAAGGAGCCAGAGCCGTCCGCCCCGCTTGCAGAAGGCCAGCGTTCACGGGATGAAGGCCGTCCACGTCTTTGGCTGGAAGGATTGAGTCGAGGACCGTCTTCACGTCCACCTGAGCCGGCAGCGGCAATTGAACGAGAATGCCGTCGATCTCGTCGCGGGAGTTAAGGCTGGCCACCAGTTCGAGCAACTCCGCGGTGGTCACCGTCTCCGGCCGCGTGATCAGATCGCTGAAAATGCCGACCTCGCCGCAGATTCTCACCTTGTTGCGAACATAAATCTCCGACGCCGCAACGTTGCCCACCAGCACCGCCGCGAGGCCGGGCCGAATGCCGCGGCTGGCGAGCGCACGAACCTCCTCGGCCACTTCCTGCTTAATCTCCGCGGCAATCGCCACGCCGTCGAGAATTTTTGGCATTTTGCTCTCCAAAGTTCATCGTATCGCCTTGGGCTTCCTTACCGGGCTTGCGGTAAAAGTCCGAATTGCTGAAAAACATCCCTCAGGGGCTAAAGCCCTGTTATTTCTTATCATGCATTTGCGGCACGACTGAAGAGGCTGCGGAAAAAGTCGGAGTTTCGGGCGAAATCGGCAAAAAACATCCCTCAGGGGCTAAAGCCCTGCTTTGTTATGAATCATTTACGGCACGACTGAAGTCGTGCCCTTTCAAAACAATGTGTTTTTCCGCAGCCTCTGAAGTCGTGCCCTTTCAAAACAATGTGTTATTCCGCAGCCTGTGAAGTCGTGCCCTTTCAAAATCTAACTTCCACCACAGGCTGTAACCGGGTTTGCGCGTATTACCCTCTGCAACGAAGCAACACATGTCCCTTCAGAGCGCCTCGCGCCCTGTCGAAGTGTGATTTGCCTCACATACAACCATGAGTGGTGCCCATGTACCGTCAGGAGCACGTGGAGTGTTCCAGATCACATTGACATAAACTTCCTTTTTACCCTGGCAACGGCGTTGTGGAGAGAGTTTGATGAGTGTTTTCAAGGATGCAGGGCATCTTTTCCGGTTTGCGGGGCTATTCGTCCTCGCCTTCCTGATCTTTCTGGTGGTGCGCCATTACATTGTGCCCAAAAGCTTTGGGCAGTACGGGCACTATCGCGGGGCGTCCATCGGTGAAATTGCCGCGCGGCCGGTGAAGTTTGCCGGGCATGAGACCTGCGAGACGTGCCATTCAGACGAGGCGGCTAAGAAGAGCTCCGGCAAGCACGCGCATGTGAATTGCGAGGCCTGCCACGGAGCTCTGGCCAGCCACGCGGACGACCCATCGATCATGCCGGTTCTGCCGGATACGGCCGTACTCTGCGCCCGCTGCCACACGGCCAGCGCCGCCAAACCCAAAGGCTTTCCGCAGGTTGATCCGGCAAGCCATTACCCAGGCACTCCGTGCAACACATGTCATCAGCCACATAGCCCCGGCATGGATGCGGGAGGTGCAAAATGAAGATTTCTCGACGTCAAATGCTGATTCTGTTGCCGGCGGCGGCGGTTGCCTGGGAGTCCGTGATGGCCGGAACCCCGGAAGACGCGCCCAACTACAAGATGACCGGCCACTGGTGGGGCATGTTGATCGACATCCCCAAGTGCATCGGCTGCGGTAACTGCGTGCGCGCCTGCCAAACCGAGAATGACGTGCCGGATGGGTACTTCCGCACCTGGGTGGAACGCTACCACAGGTCGGACTGGCCGATGAGCGAATCCGGTGATGTTACGCCCAACCCCTTGATCGCGCCCGAGGTCATTTCGCCGGATGGCGGCAAGGAAGGATTCCCGGCGGCCACGGATGAGAGCGGGAAGTATTTCTTCGTCCCCAAGATGTGCAATCATTGCGCGGAATCACCGTGCACGCAGGTCTGCCCGGTGGGGGCCACCTTCATCAGCCCCGACGGTGTTGTGCTGGTGGACCAGACATACTGCCTGGGCTGCGCCTATTGTGTGCAGGCCTGTCCCTATGGCTGCCGTTACGTTCATCCGGAGAAAAAGGTTGCCGACAAATGCACGCTCTGTTACCACCGGATTACCAAAGGGCTGACGACCGCGTGCTGCGAGGCTTGCCCCACCGGGGCACGCCAACTGGTTGATCTGAAGAATCCAAATGACCCGATTCACGCGTTCCTGAAGACGCATAGCGTGCAGGTGCTGAAGCCGCAGATGGCCACCGGCGCGAAGCTCTTCTACAACGATCTGGATGGTTCGGTGCGGTAAAGACAGGGAATAGGGAACAGGGAACAGGGAACAGGGAACAGAAAACGGCTACGAACGGATAGCTGGCAGCGAAAATTGGTGAGGCGTTATGAACGGTGTTGAAGGCTACATGTATCCCAACGAAATCACTCTCTATTGGAGTGTGCTGATCGTTTTGTACCCGTATATCACGGGACTGGTGGCGGGCGCATTCATTCTGGCGTCGCTGGAGCGCGTCTTCCGCGTGGAGGCGGTCAAGCCCACCTATCGGCTGGCGCTGCTGACTGCCCTGGCGTTCCTGCTGGTGGCCCCGCTGCCGCTGGTTTTGCACTTGGGACACCCCTTCCGCTCGCCGGAGATGTATTTCACCCCGCACAGCACCTCGGCGATGGCCATGTTCGGCTATGTCTACTTGTGGTATCTGATGGCCGTACTGGTGTTGGAGATCTGGCTCGACTACCGGCGCGACATCGTGCTCCTGTCGCAATCCAGCAAGGGCCTGCTGCGCTTTGTCTACAAAGTGATGACGCTTGGCTCCAGCAACATCAGCCCGCGCTCGCTGGCCATCGACGACCGCGTCGGCTGGATCGTGACGCTGATCGGTATTCCCTCCGCCTTCCTGCTGCACGGCTATGTCGGCTTTATCTTCGGCTCCGTCAAGGCCAATCCCTGGTGGTCCTCGCCGCTGATGCCGGTGGTGTTCATCTTCTCGGCCATGGTGTCGGGCATTGCCGGGGTCATGCTGCTCTACATGGCAATTTCCAAACTGCGCAAGCAAGTCATCGACATGCGCTGCGTGGACTCCATCGCCATGTACCTTTTCTATATCTTCATCATCGACTTCAGCCTGGAGATGCTGGACCTGGTTCACCGCATCTACGAGGCCAACGAGTCGTTCAATAGCCTGAATTTCATGGTTCATACGCAGCTCTACTTCTCCCAGATCGTCCTCCAGATCGGCCTGGGCACCATCACGCCGCTGGCTCTGCTGTTCCTGACGCAGGTGGTCAAGCTGCCGGAGATCGCCCGCAAATACATGTACGTCCTTTCCGGCAGCCTGGCCCTGATCGGCGTTCTTGCCATGCGCTGGAACGTGGTGATCGGCGGACAATTGTTCTCCAAGAGTTTTCTTGGCTACACGACCTACAAAATGAGCCTGGTGACGCGCGAGGGCCTGCTGGTGGCGATCTTCCTGACGCTCTTACCGCTGGTTTTTCTTTGGGTGCTGATAAAGCTGCTGCCGCCATGGCCGGAAAAGAGCGCGCACGCCGCAGCGGACTAAAGGCTGTTTCATAACCGAATACTGACCGTCTTTGAGCTTTCCCTCTGGGGCTAAAGCCCGCGATTTTATTGTTGCGCTTGCGGCACGACTAAAGTCGTGCCCTTTCAAAACAATGAGTTTTTCCGCAGCCTGTAAAGCCGTGCCCTTTCAAAACAATGAGTTTTTCCGCAGCCTGTAAAGCCGTGCCCTTTCAAAACCAGGTTATGAAACAGCCGCTAGTCAGAAATGAGTGCCGGCCTCGAATGAATAACCCCAAACCTCAAAGGAGAGATCTGGGGTTACTCAATTCGATTCAAAATGACGGCTCGCCTTCAGCGGTAGATCTCCGGGTGATAGCGGCGCGGCGGCTTGATGGGAGCTTCCGCGTTTCTCAGCTTCAGTTTGCTGATGTGCACGTCGTAGTTGGTTCCGGGCAGCAGCGATTCCAGCAGAAAGGTCTCCGTGCCGTCGGAGCGGAGTTCGCGATAGCGGTAGACGCCCACATCACCCTCGCTGGTTTCCGTGCCTCCCGATGGAGCGTCAAGAAAATGCTGCGCATCGGCCACTGTGGGCGCGGCGTGGCTTCCGCCCTCCGTCAAACTCTCAGCCGCATAGGAGCGCACCAGCTTGGTCCAATAGCGGCTCAGCAAGTCGGTGTCGACAAACAGGTCGGCCCACACAATCTCGCCGCGCACGGCCACCACCACGCCGATGGCGCCTTCCTTGCGAAGCTGCGCAATCACCTGCTCCCGCGCCTTCATCACCGGAGCCGCGGCCTCATCCACTTTGGCGCTGATCGAGCTGTCTTCCATGGCCCGGGCGTAACTTGTGGTTCCCATCGAACGAGCGTACCCCGCGCCCGATCCGCCGTCCATCGCCACGCTGGCCGAAGGAGCAGACGCCAACGCCATCTGGCTGATGCTTCCCCGCACGGAGTTCCACACTTCCTGCTGGTCTTTGGCGACCATGGCCCGCTCCCGCACGCTTGGCTGCACCATGAAGCTGTGCGCGGGCGCCTTGGCCGACGCGCCGAAGGTGGACGAGCTCGCGGTCCAGCGTCCCGGCTCGATGCAGAAAACACCGAGGTCGATGGGCTCGCTGCCGGCTGGCACAATGCGGTCCTTCGCGATGACCCTGTCTTGCTTGCCTCCGGTAACGATCTCACCGGCCAGCAGCAGCAAAGGCTTGTCGGAGTTGTTCACCAGCACCAGCGTATTCACCTCGTCGCCACGATAGTTGTCGTCGTGATGAGGATAAGGCTGTAAACCGTCGCCACGATAAGGCGGTACGCCGATCAATCCTCTTTGCCGCACCATTCCCTGCGCGCGGCCGGCCTCGGTCACTTCCACCTGACCGCTCTTGATGCCCTCATCCAGAGTGATAAAAGGCGTTGCGCTGGTAAACTTGCCGCTGGCCCGGACCACCGGAAACAAGAGCAGATTGCCGCTCTCGATGGGGGCCAGCACTTTATAGAAACCATTCGCAGTTTCCTGCGGCCCGCCCGCCGCCTGCACTCCACTCTGTTCGACAAACACGGCGAGCGCCAACACCAGCGCGCCCGCCAACCTGCCCAGATTCTTCATGACTCACCTCCTCCGGGAATGATCGCCGGCTTATGAACCTTGAACGCCGGCAAACCAATTTCTTGCAGAGTTTTTTAGGGAACCTCTGAATAAGTTTTTGTTGCATTCCAACATTCCCTCAGGGGCTAAAGCCCGCGATGATTTTGCGGCACTTACGGCACGACTAAAGTCGTGCCCTTTCAAAACAATGAGTTTTTCCGCAGCCTCTAAAGTCGTGCCCTTTCAAAACGATGAGTTTTTCCGCAGCCTGTAAAGTCGTGCCCTTTCAAAACGTTGGCTTAGTCTGAGGTTCCGCAGCGAGTTCGTTTAGCGTATCTTGAGGACGTGGGGATTATGCCCTCCCAATCCGTCGAGGTGAGCGCCACGGCCGGCATCTCCGCCGTGCCGGACGCGATTCACAGTAGATTGCTGGATGAGCTCTGGCGAGAATCCTGCGCGGCCACCTATGGGCTGGAGCATGTGCAGTTCCGCGAAATCCTGGAGCGCGTTGGGACGGCGCAAAATTTCGGCCTGGCGCCTGAAGCGACAGCTTCCCGGCAGCAACAGGTGAATTATTTTCGCGGCCTCCGGTTCGCCGACCTGGTATTGGCGCGAGCCTGCGCAAACGGCCACCAGGGCGCATGGGAACATTTTCTTTCCGTCTACCGCCAGCCGCTGACGCGCGCCGCGATTGCCATTGCGGGCAGCGAAACGCTGGGCCGCGAACTGGCCGATCAACTCTACGCGGAGCTTTATGGGCTGACGACACGCGACGGTGTGCGACGCAGCCCGTTGGACTCCTACCGTGGCAAAGGTTCGCTGATGGGCTGGCTCCGCACCACGCTAGCCCAACGCCATGTGGACCATCACCGCCGCACTCGCCGCGAGCTTCCGCTCGACAATCCGGCAGACGGCAATGAACCTCAGGCAGCAGCTCCAGAACCGCAGAAGCCTGCCTCCGAACTGCTGCATCTGAGCAAGGCTATTGAAGAGGCTCTTCACCAACTGGCCGCGGAGGAGCGATTTCTGCTGGCCGCTTACTATTTTGATGGGCGAACCCTGCTGGAGATCGCCCCTCTGCTCCGCGTTCACGAAGCGACGGTGAGCCGCAAACTGCATCGGGTAACCGGCGAACTCAAGAAGCGGATCGTCCGCAATCTGCAAGCGCAGGGGCTGAGCAAGGCCGCCGCCCAGGAGGCTCTGGGCGCCGATCCGCGTGATTTGGATTTGAATCTGAAGAAAATACTGCAATTTTCTTTACCTGATGCGTTCACAGAGAAGGCTGTGCCAATACGGGGAATGCAATGAATACAACTTCCCAACTCGATCTTCATCCCGACGCCGACAGCCTCAACGCCTTCGCCGAGCAGGCGCTAGCCGTGCCGGAGCGCGAACAGATTCTCGCCCACCTAGCAGGGTGCAGTCGCTGCCGGCAGGTGATTTTTCTGGCGCAGCAAGCAGCCGCAGAGGCTCCGGCAACCCAGCCCACAAAGCAACCCGCGACCAGGTTCTGGAGCTGGCGTCTTGCCTGGGTTCCGGCTACGGCTCTGGCGGCGGCACTGGCGCTGGTGGTCACCCTTCATCCATGGCGCACGCCGCAAATGCCGGAACTGGCGAAGGCTGTGCCGCTCAATGAGTCGGCCGCGCCCACGCCAGCACCGAAGGAGCAGGCAGTCGCTGGAGCGGCGCACAAGCCGGTGCAGGCGCTCGCTGCAAAATCCCTTGCTGAAAACGACGAATTTGCCGCGCGTCGCAGGACGCCGGAGGAGTTGGTGCAACAGTCCGCTCCTTCAGCCGCACCTCCGGCTGAACCGGGCGCAAGCGCGTCCTCAGCTGGGAAAGGCCAAGCGTTTCTGCCGTCTTCGATTGAGTCAGCACCGCAGCAGGAGACCACAGCACAATTTCAGCCCGAGCCGGTTGTTGCCGCCTGGCAGCAGGAACGGCAGCAAGCGACCGGCGCATACTCGGCCAGCGCCGACGCCTCGCAGGTTTCACACAAGAGCATGAGAGCGGAAGCATACACCTCCCACGCCAGCCGCCAAGCTGCCACAGCGGGACCGCGCATGGTGCAGCAGTCGCAGTCCATTCCCGCCAGCAGCTTCGAAATCATTACGCAACAGCAACTTGCCGAGTCGGTTGCCTCTCGCAAGGCGAATTTGCCCAGGCTGCCCAGCGGTCTGGCGGCTGTTTCCTGGGCAACCGTCCGGCATCTCACGCTGGAAATTGATCTGGCGGGCACGCTGTTTTTGAGCGACGACTCCGGCGAGCACTGGGAACCAGTCGCCCGGCAATGGACAGGACACGCCGTCGAAGTGCGCGCGAAAACAGGCTTGAGCGGCAACACCGCGCCGGCCGGAGTGTTCGAATTGAAAAACGATGCCGGATCGACCTGGGCGAGCGCGGATGGAAAAACCTGGTCGGCGCAATAAACTTTTCCTTCTCCGGCCGGAAAAAGGTGCGAGGGCTGGGCACCCGGATTTCGTGGTTTCCCACCCTTTCGCCAGAAATTTCAAAAAGCAGGTTCTTCGACTCCGCTTCGCTCAGAAGATGGGGCACGGGGCTTTTTGGGGTGAATCCCAGTTTTTTGAACAAGTGCAGCAAGTTAGCCTCCGCTGCGCGGAGTTAGCGAGTTGGCAAGTTGGCGGATGTTTCATCCCCCATGGGTCGGCGAAGCCGGGGTACGACTGATAAGAAACAAGCGTGGACCGGGAGGCCGGCGCTACTGTTTCATGCACCGCGGTTCGGCAAAGCCGGGGTACTACCAACAGCAAACCAGACTTCGCGCGGCTAAGCGCACTGGACATATATTTGTGTATTCTGCTGCTCGGAGATTATATCTCTCACATTCAACACAGGAACGCTCATGGAATTTCTCTATGAGCCGAAAAGAGAAGTAGTGGCATTTTCTCTGCGGCGCGAGGCGTGATATGTGCCCTGCACGCTGCAACGGCAGAATGGCCGGCCAACTCGCGCTGAGTGCTTGACGAAGGGAGACACAGATGGTGCAGAATGACGGACGAAGGAAAGAGGCAATCAATCCGTCCTGGGCACATCTCCGCCTTCCGCCCTTTCCTCATGTTGCTCTCCGTGTACTGCAACTGGCCAACAATGAAAACGTGCAACTGCACGAGTTGAGCGATCTGATCTCCTCCGATCCAGCCTTTGCCAGCGAAGTCCTTACCATCGCAAATTCGCTTTTGTATGCTCCGCGGTTTCCCGCCAGCAGCATTCAGCAGGCCATCGCCGTGCTGGGCGCCAATAACCTGCATGGTCTCTGCCTGACAGTCGGCGTGCGCGCATACATGGGTAAAACGCTGAACGAGCCATGTATGCGGGCAATCTGGCGCCACAACCTGGCCTGCGCCCTGATCGCCGATCAACTGGCTTCCGTGGGCTTCCTGGACCGGGACGTTGCATACACAGCGGGCGTGATGCATGACATCGGGCGATTGGCGCTGTCCGTGGTGCGGCCCAAGGAGTACTGCCTCCTGTTGGGAGCTCACAGCGGCTCGTCCGACAGCATTCTCAAGGCCGAGCGAGATCTGTTCGGATGGGATCATTGCGAGGCCGGCCTGCAACTAGTCGCGGATTGGAAGATGCCTCCGGAGTTTGAGCCGATAGTCGCCGAGCATCATGAACCACGGCAGAAGGATGACCCCTGGAGCCTGACTGCTTTGATTAATTTGAGCTGCCGCATGGCCGACACGGCCGGTTGCCCCGCGTTTTCCGGCTGCGAGGTGACGCCGTATCCCGATCTGCTGAACGAATTGCCCGAGCGGGAGCGCGGGCTCTTCCATGCCACGATCGAAACCCTGAGTGCCGAAATAGGCAGGAAGATTGATTCCGTAGAGTCGGTTTGACCCGCCGCCCTATTGCTAAGACCGTGTGATTAAGTAATTGTGCCTGGACATGTGCGGGCGAGGACGCCCGCACGACAGCCGGCCAGGAGGCCGGCGCTACATTCCTGCCGCTACAAATTCAAGCGGCCACGGTCCTAGAACCGAAAGAAGTTTTTCGCCAGAAACAGCACGTTCGCCGGCCTCTCGGCCAGCCGGCGCATAAAGTACGGGTACCAGTCATCTCCGAAGGGAACATACACGCGCACCTTGTAGCCCTCCTCGATGAGCTTGCGCTGCAGATCGCGGCGAATCCCGTAGAGCATCTGAAATTCAAAATGGCCGTGATCGATGCCGTGCTGGCTGGCGTAACTCTTCGCGGCGGCGACCATCGCGTCGTCGTGAGTGGCGAGGCCGTGATAGACCGTGCTCTTCAGCAGCATCTCGGCCAGCTTGATAAAGCTTGCGTCCACATCGGCCTTGCGTGGAAACGCGATCTCCGCCGGTTCCTGGTAGGCTCCCTTGCACAACCGCACGCGAATGCCGTTGGCGATCAGGTCTTCAATGTCTTTCTCGGAACGGAAAAGGTAGGCCTGGATCACAATGCCAATCGCTTCGCGCAACACAGACTTTGCATGAAGCCGCTTGACGATCTCCATCGTCACCTGCGTCAGCGACGAGTCCTCCATGTCGATGCGCACAAAGCTGCCCGTCTTGGCGGCATGTTGGGCCACGCTCTCGGCAATGCTCTCGGCCAGGGCGGGCGATAGGTTCAGCCCCATCTGCGTCAGTTTCATGCTGATGTTGGCGTTGAGTTTGCGCGCGGCAATCGCATCCAGCAGCTTGTGATAAATCTCCGCGGCGGCCCTGGCCTCGGCCTCTGTGGTTACGCTCTCGCCCAGCGAGTCCAGCGAAACCGTCATGCCCTGTTTGTTGACCTCTTCGGCCACCCGCAGCGCGTCTTCAATCTCCATGCCTGCAATAAACCGCGAGCTGAGCCGCTTGCCCACCAAAGAACGTTCGCTGAAGCGGCGCAGAGCCCGATTGTGTGAAAGCGCAATAAAAAACGAGCGAAGTAAAGGCATTCTGTAATCCTCCTTGAAAAAGCCTTTGTCTTGCTGGCCATTTTCCGGCCCAACTAGTTTCTCATATAGAAGTCAGGAGGGCGGTGACGGGCAAATCCAGCATCCGGGCCGGCTTTTCAAATGAGAATTTTACAGCCGGGATACTTCGCTTACTGATCCGGCCCCAAAGAAATGCAACATTCCCTCCCACCCATTCCGCAACAAGCGCGGAATGGATGGGGCACAGCGTTTCAAAACTTCTGGGACGGATCAATAAGAGGCCGACGGCCAGCGATAGTGCCCCGCTGCGCGATGAGGCGCGAAGGCTGCTAGCGGGCTCTCTTCCACTCCGCGGCCGATATTGTGCACCACCCGCGTCTGCCGGCCCGCGCTCACCACAATGCCCACGTGCGGCAGCCGCGCATCCAGCAACCAGGTGAGGATGTCTCCCTCCTCGATGGGCTCGGGGTATGCGTCGCCCGGAGTCGGCGCATTGGCCGCCCACAGCCGCGCCCCGACCCGCGTCCAATAAGTCTCCAGGTTCAGCACCCGCCGGTGGTCGATGTTCGTATCCGGCTCCCGCGAATTCCACACCCTGCGCGCCGGGTAAGCGTTGAACGCCCTCACCATGTCCTCATGCACCAGCTTCTGCAGGTCGAGTCCCAACCCGTCGCGGGCGGCGCGAATCACTACGTCGGCGCACACGCCAGTCGAGCGCGGAACATCGCCGCCAGGATAGCTCAGTTTCGTATAGTTAGGGTCGTAACCCGTGGTCACGCCCAACTGCGCACGCGCTGCCTCGCCCAGCTTTTGCCCTTTGGTTGAGGCCGCGAACGCGGGCCTTCCCGACGCAATCCAAACCGCCGCCAATCCGCCCAGAACGCTTCGTCGCTGCAAAGCAAAACCCTCGCTTATCGAATCTCGTAAACCGTGCTGCCGTGAGCCGGCAAGGTCACGCTGACTTCCTTCGAATCCTTGAAGCCGCCTTCGCTCCACACATTCTGGGCCAGATGCTTCTTCCCTTCAAGTCCAAGCTGCGTCCAACTCACGCGCAGCGTCACAGGCTTGTCGTCGAGGTTGAAAAAGGCGAAGAACTCTCCATAAGTTCTGGCCCCCGGCTCGTTGATCGTTCCCCGCCACACGCGCGCGTTTTCAAATCCAGCCCCCAGGCTCGTCAAATCGACCGGATGGCTGTAGGTAATATTCTGGTTCATGAAGAGAATCGACTGATTGGAGATCAGCGACTTGCTGAATTCGTCCAGCTTGGTCAGATTCGCGCCCAAAATCAGCGGCGAGCGCGCAATCGCCCACAGCGTGAACTCCGTCTGCTGCTCGTCGTGCGTCAGCCTCGACTGGCGTGGCTCGCCCCATCCCGGATGCGGTGCCAGAGAGCCCCACGGCAGCATATCCGCGTCCGGCCAGTTGCCCTCGTGCGTATAGGTAAACCACTTGGCCAGCCGGTCGAACTCATCCCGCACACCGAAGGGAAACTCGCCGCCGCCCGGCTTGTGCTCGAAGGTCCAGCCGTCCCAGTGGTCGTCGCTGATGCGCCACATCTGCGCCATCTCGGCTATCTCAGCCGCGTGTTCCAGTTGCGTCGGCCCCGGCGATAGGCTCAGCACAATCGGCCGCCCCGTCTTGCGAATCGCCGTCGCAATCTGCTGAATCTCCGTGGGCCGGTAAGGGTGGTCGCTGATGCAGTCGACTTTGATGTAGTCCAAGCCCCAGCCAGCATAGAGCTTCAGCATTGAGTCGTAGTAAGCCTGACCGGCTGCGTTGTCCGCCACGCCATAGTTGCCGTCATCCCACGGGCAGGTCTCCGTGGTGTCGGCCGCATCCGCCGCGTGAAACTTCGACCCCGCAATCGGCAGATTATCCTTCACCGCCTGCTTGGGAATCCCGCGAATGATATGGATGCCGAACTTCAGCCCCTGCTTATGCACCCACGCGGCCAGCGGCTTGAATCCCGCGCCATCAGCCGCTGTCGGAAAGCGGCTCGCTACCGGAAGCAGAATCCCGTTCGCGTCCAGCAGATACTTTCTCTCCGCCAGGTTCTTGCCGAAGGGGTTCTCCATGTACCACCCCTCGTCGATCACCGCATACTGCCAGCCCAGGTCCTTGAATCCGGCCAGCACCTTGGCGTTGGCTTTGAAGTCAGCCTCGTTGATGGTCAGCCCGTAGGCGTCCCAACTGTTCCAGCCCATCGGCGGCGTAGGCGCGGGATTCTGGGCATGGCTGAGGCTTGAAACTGCAAGGAAGGAAACAAGAGCGGCGAAAAAAAAGCGTCTGCATTCCATGCGGGAAAGATACCACAATCGCCGGGTCTTCCGCAGCAACCGCGCGGAGCTATCTCTTAGGAATATGCCGCACCAGGGATGCATCAATGCCGCGCAGAATCGCGCTTAGGTTTTGCTCGTTATAAGGAACCACACCGCAATTATCAAACATGAGAACTTTCTTTCCTTGCGGATATTCTTCGATTTCGCCAAAAACAATATACTGCTTCCCGGCAAGCATATCCGTGGAGCCCCGCCCATGAATCTCTTCTCCTCGATCAGATTCTGAGGCGGTAAGAATCTTGTCTTGTGGCCAGGGCATTTCCCCTTTCAGGCTTCGAATTATGCGTACGCGCGCGGACCAATCGGTGCTACCACCCGATGCCATTGGCCCATGTCGGGAGATGACGTCGACAATGGCGATGCTAGAGTTTTCGCTTCCGTAGAACTCCAGTGGAGCCTTGCACTCTACGAATGCATTCCACCGAGCCACGTTGCCTGGTCGTTCTTCCTGATACTGCTTCCACGCCGTAGGCATGATATCTGCCTCTGTAGTGCATGGCCATAGGCGCGTAATGCAGGAGAAATTGAAATCAGTCAGCTCGCGTATTTTCTCCCTGCCCGCGAGCGGAGTAAAGCCAGTTTCAAACTTGATACAGCCTGTGCATGCGCCGTTCTTTCCAACCCAATACTCTGGATGCAACATACGCTGATCCCATGCGATGTAGGGTTCGAATTCATTCACCGCATTGGCCCTTGCGAATATTTCACCGAAATCCAGTTGATAACTGCTCTTCTCAACGATCCCATTCTTGATATCTAGAGTGGCCACAATAAAAGCGTCTTTCTCGCCCAAAAACATGCACGGCAATGAGAGTGTGCGCAGGAAGGGATAGCGATCAACGTTTGCCCATACCAACGCGCTGATCGTGTCAACGATAATAAGTCGGTATTCGCAGCGCTCCGCCGCGCAGGCACCTTCGTAGCTGCCCCACGCACCCCAACGTTCCATGATCTTCTGCGCGTCGACCCAAGTGCTCTTGTGGCTTTGCAACTCGCGCATATCGGCCAGCAACCGCTCTGCCCGCCAGCGGAAAATGTGCTGCTGAATCTGCACAAAGACAGCCAGGCCGGCAATCAGCGCCAGAACCACGACGCCGGCATTTCGAAGCAATCTGCCCAAACGCATTCGCAAGGTCATGTGTAGGTAGACACCGGCTGCTCCAGGATTGTTCCTGAAGAATGGACCTGCCGCGAAAATATTTATCGCCTACAACTGAATCTTCACCGGCCAGGTCTTCCAGATCTCCGCGCAGTAGTCGCGAATCGCGCGGTCGCTAGAGAACTTGCCGATGCGCGCCACGTTCAGAATCGACATCCGCGTCCACGCTTCCTGGTCCTTGTAGGCGGCGCTCACCCGGTCCTGGCAATCGACATACGATTGATAATCGGCCAGCAGCATATAGTCGTCGGTGGCAAGCAGGGAGTTCACCAGCGGCTCGAAAAGCGTCCGGTCGCCGCGTGAAAATTCGCCATTGGAGAGCGAGACCAGCACCTCCCGCAGCATGGCGTTGGATTCAAAGATCGCACGCGGAGAGTAGCCCTCCTGCCGGCGTTTCTCCACTTCGGGAGTGGTAAGCCCGAAGAGGAAGAAGTTCTCCGCGCCCACCTCCTCGCGGATTTCGACATTGGCTCCGTCCAGCGTGCCGATGGTCACCGCTCCGTTCATGGCAAACTTCATGTTGCCGGTTCCCGACGCCTCTTTGCCGGCCAGCGAAATCTGCTCGCTCAGGTCCGCGGCCGGATACACTCTCTGCCCCAGCTTCACGCTGTAATCGGGCAGAAAGACCACCTTCAGCCGGCCCCGCACCAGCGGGTCGGAGTTGATGGCTTCGCCCACGGAGTGAATCAGCTTGATAATCAGCTTGGCCATGCGATAACCGGGCGCAGCTTTGCCGCCGAAGATGAAGGTCCGCGGCACAACCTCCGCATCCGGGTCGCGCTGTATTCGCTTATAGAGCGTGAGGATGTAGAGAATCAGCAGGTGCTGGCGCTTGTATTCATGCAGCCGCTTTACCAGCACGTCGTACATCGAATCGGGATTGACCGTGAGGCCCAGGCGCTGTTGAATGTAAACCGCCAGGCGCAGCTTGTTGTGGCGCTTGATGGCGCGCCATTCCCTGCAGAATTCCTGGTCTTCAACCAGCGGCTCCAGCCGGCGCAACTTTTCCAGATCCCGCACCCATCCCGAGTCGATTCTCGCGGTCAGCAGTTGCGCCAGCCGCGGATTGCTCAGCCGCATCCAGCGCCGGGGCGTCACGCCATTGGTCTTGTTGCTGAATTTTTCCGGCGTCAGCGCGTAAAAATCGCTGAGTACCTGGGTCTTCAGCAGCTCCGTATGCAGCGCGGCCACGCCGTTGATGGCATGGCTGCCCAGCGCGGCCAGGTGCGCCATGCGCACAAACTTCTCGCCATCTTCGTTGATCAGCGAAAGCCTGCGCACGCGACTCTCATCGGCGGGAAACTTCACGCGCACATTCTCCAGATGGCGGCGGTTGATGTCCTCAATGATCTCCAGGTGCCGCGGCAGCAGCGCTCCGAACAGGCCGCGCGGCCACTGTTCCAGCGCCTCCGGCAGCAGCGTGTGGTTGGTGTAGGAGAGCGTGTGCCAGGTTACATTCCAGGCCGCGTCCCACTCCATATCATGCTCGTCGATCAGCAGCCTCATCAGCTCCGCCACCGCGATTGCCGGATGCGTGTCGTTCATCTGGATGGCGAAATTGCGATGCAGCTCGGCCAGCGGACGATGTTGCGAGGCCTGAATCTTCAAGATGTGCTGCAAGCTGCACGAGACAAAGAAAAACTGCTGCGCCAGCCGTAATTGCTTGCCCTGGGTGCCTTCGTCATTGGGGTAAAGGATCTTCGAAATGTTCTCGCTCGAAACTTTCTCGGCCACCGCGCCCAGAAAATCTCCCTGGTTGAAGGTCCCAAAGTCGAAGCTCTCCACAGCCTGCGCCGCCCATAGCCGCATGGTGTTGGCCGTGTTGGTGCGGTAGCCCAGAATCGGCGTATCATGCGGAACCCCGCGCACCAACTTTTGCGGAATCCATTCCACCCGTACGCGCCCCTTGGCGTCGGTATGCTTTTCCGTGTGCCCGCCCATCTTCACTTCAAAGGCATCCTCGGGCCGCTCCAGCGCCCAGGGATTGCCCAGCCGCAGCCATTTGTCGGTCGACTCCACCTGCCAGCCGTCGCGAATCTGCTGGTCGAAGATTCCATACTCATAGCGGATGCCGTAGCCAATCGCCGGAATGTCCAGCGTGGCCAGCGAATCCATGAAGCACGAGGCCAGACGCCCCAGCCCGCCGTTGCCCAGCCCCGGCTCCTCTTCCTGCTCGATCAGCTCATTCAGATCGATGCCCAACTTCCGCATCGCCTGCTCGGTCTCGCCATAGATGCCCAGGTTGATCAGGTTATTGGCCAGGTGCGGACCGGTTAAAAACTCCGCCGACAGATAGCAGACCACCCGCACGTCCTGCGCCTGGTAGTTCTTCACCGTTTCAATCCACCGCTCCACCAGACGGTCGCGAACGGTGTGCGCCAGCGCCATGTAAAGATCGTTCACCGTCGCCCGTTCCACGCTTCGCCCCTGCACAAAAAACAGGTTGTCCAAAAATGATTGCGCCAGGTCTTCGACCTTCAGACCCGTTCTCTGTCCCTTATTCGATCCAGCCTGGTGCGATCCCGCTTGCGGCGGCGTTACAGTTGCTATTTCGGTCATTGGTTCCCTCGTGTCCCCACAGGCGGATTGATCCCTCAAATGGAGAGCCATGCCCAAACATAAGGCCGGGCGGGTCAAACAGGGATTAAAATCGGCTGGAAACGAGGCAGGATTCTGTGTTAGGACCAATTTGAAAAATGTAATGCCGTTTTGGTGCCGGGAAACTCCGGTCCTCCGGCTCAACTCTGAACTGGATAGGGTGCCGAAGGCCCCGCCTCAACCGCTCCCTGCGCCCCATGCGATAAGCTGGTGTTTGCCTATCAGCAAGGAGCGAGCAAGCAATGAACGTGGTTCTGGGAATTGATGGCGGAGGAACGAACACTCGCGCCTCCATCGTGCAAGGGGAACGGGTTCTGGCTCATGTCCAGAATGGCTCCATCAAGCGCCTGCGCGTGGGCGCGGAAGCCGCTGAAGCTAATCTGCGCGCCCTGCTTAAAGAAGTCTTCGTCAAGGCCGGAGTGGCCGGTGTGCGCGCCGCCTCGGTCGGTGTAGCCTCGGCCTCCATGCCCGGCGTCAAGGAATGGATCACCGCGGTTCTGCTGGACTTCGGAGCGGAGCGCACGGAGGTTGTCGGAGACGAGGTGATCGCCCTCGATGCGGCCTTCCGTGGCGGCCCTGGAATCCTGCAGATTGCCGGCACCGGCTCCAACACCATTGGCCGCGCGCCCGACGGCACTCGTGAGAGCGCCGGCGGCTGGAGTTCGCGTCTCGGCGATGAGGGTTCCGGCTACTGGATCGGCGTCAACAGCGTTCGCCGCGCCCTCCACGCCCACGATCGCGAGCAGCCCACGCAAGTTCTTCAGAAAGTTGGCGAAATCTGGGGCACGCCGAAGTTGGCTGACCTGATCAACCTGGGCGACAGCACGCCCGGACCGGACTTTGCCGCGCTCGCGCCGGCCATTAGCGAACTGGCAAACGCCGGCGATCCCGTCGCCCAGGAAATCCTCGCCCAGGCCGCCGCCGACCTGGTCGCTTTTGTCCTGCTGGTCCGCACCAAGCTGCGCCGCAAGCACAATATCGCTGGCGAGGTTCCCGTAGCCTGGACCGGCGGCGTCATCGAACACATGTCCCTGGTCCGCGAAGCCTTTTTTGCCGGCCTACAGGCCGCCGCGCCCCAGATGCCGGTAAGCCGTGAGCCGGTGGTCCCTCTTGATGGCGCACTCTGGCGAGCTCAACGGCTGGCGGAGGCTACCAATTAGTACCGTGGCCGCGTAAATTCGTAATTGCTGGAATGTAGCGCCGGCCTCCTGGCCGGCTGTAGCGCGGGCGTCCTCGCCCGCGCTTGTCCATGATTGATTGCTAATTCATGTGGCCTAAACACTAGCTAACCGGCTCGCCGTTCACCACCGAGCCAACCAGCTTCCCTGCTTCATCCACGGCCACGAGATTAGCCGGCATTCCCACAGCGACCGAACCCGCCTGATCGCCGAGTCCCGTCATCAAAGCCGGGTTTACGGTGAGCAACCGCAGCGCCAACTCCAGCGGCGCGCCGGTAAACGCCATGAAATTCGTCAGCGCACGGTCCAGCGTCAGTACGCTTCCTGCCAGCACGCCGCGAGCCATGGCTCTCCCGTTGGCCACCTGCACCGCAAATCCGCCCAACTGGTACTCGCCGTCCGGCATCCCCGTGGCGCTCATCGCGTCCGTCACCAGAATCGCCCGCTCCGGCCCCTTGGCCCTCCACCACAACTTCACCATCTCCGGAGCCGTATGGATGCCGTCGCAGATCATCTCCGCATAAAGCTCATCCTCGGTAAGAACTGTCCCCAGAATCCCCGGCTCGCGATGATCCAGCGGCCGCATGGCGTTGAAGGTATGCGTCGCGCTGATGGCTCCGGCAGCGATAACCGCGCGGGTCTCGGCGGCGGTAGCGTCCGAGTGGCCCATGGAGATGCGAACGCCGCGGCTGATGGCGTGCGCAGTCAGTTCCGCTGCGCCGGGCAGCTCGGGCGCAAGCGTCATCAGCCGGATGCGACCCTCGGCAGCGTCAAAGAGCCGGTCAAAGGTGGCTATGTTGGGCGCCAGCAGGTGCTCGGGCGGTTGCACGCCGCGCTTGGCGTGCGAAAGAAACGGCCCTTCCAGATGAATACCGATGGGACGAGCCTGCCCTGCAACCGCAGGCTGCGCCAGCAGCTTTGCCAGCCCGGAGAGCGACCGCAGCGTTGCATCCAGCGGCGCGGTGACGGTAGTAGCCAGAAAGCTGCCCGTGCCATGCTGGGCCAAAAATCCGCCCATGGCGCAGAGCGCCTCAGCCGTGGCCTCCATCACATCGTGGCCCTTGGCCCCGTGAATATGCACATCGAAAAACGCAGGCCCCAGCGTCGCGCCGGGAAAGTCAAGAACCCGCGCCTCGCCTGGCAACTCGCCGTTCGCGCGCGAGGAGATGGAGGCAATGCAGCCGTCTTCAATCACCACCATCGGGCGGTGCAATAATCCGTGCCCATCCCAAAGCCGATCCGCTGTGAGTACAGTACGCATAGTGTTGATTATCGCAAAAATGCCGAGCTCGGGAACTTTTGCATAAGTCGATGTTTTGAAAGGGCACGACTGGTAGGTCAGGGTTTTAACCCTGACTGCCGCAAAGGCGGCAAAATGAACGCGGACTTTAGCCCCTGAGGGAATGCTGACTCGCAATAAAGACTGAATCAGAGCTTCCCTAGTTCTTTCCTTTCACCCACAGCACGGCAAAAACCGGCAAGGCCACCACCAGCACCAGCAGGCCGGCGGGAAAACCAACGTACCGGTAGCTGGCGGCATAGCTCACCGCATGGTGTCCCAGCCCATTCCACGCCAGCAGCGCGAAGATGGCCACCGTAGTGGTTGCAAAAAACGTGAAGAACGCCGCCGCAAAGGCCAGCAGCAGGCTGGTGAACAAGCCGAATCCTTTCAGCGGAAATCCCAGCACCGTTCCGCCCTTCGCGTGCCTGTTTTCTTCCGATTGCATCCTCGTCGCGGCCTCCGTGGTCTAGAATACAAGTTCATGGCGAGCAGCGCACAAGTCGATCTTTGGCCGGCGGAAAAGGTGGCCACGCAGGTGTCCGTGGCCGAGGCGCCCAACGGAATCCACTACGCCATGTGGGGCGAGACGCGCATCTCCGACGCCGACCTCGAGCGCCTGGTGAGCGCCGTCCCCGCCACGCTCTCCGCCGCGCTTCAGAATCGCGCCTATTACTTCGTCCCCCTGGCCATCGCCGACACCGACGACACCATGGTCGCTCCCGGCTACACCGTCGATCTGGGCGACCGCGCCATCTGCCATCGCAACGCCGTCTTCGGCACCACCGAGGCCGTCTTTCTCTCCACACGCCTGGTCGAGGACCGCTTCGGCCTGGCCTTCGAGTTCTTCATCAACGTAGCCCACAACTTTGTCGAGGCCGCCGGCGTTCCAGAGAGCTTTTCCACCCTGGCTTGGCAACAGGCCGAGGCCCAGGTCCGCGGTGAAACCAGTCAGGACGCCTGGGAGACCCGCCGCCGCGCCCAGGACGTGCGCTCGCCCGAAGGCCGCCCCGGCCAGGCGCCCATCGACGAGCGCGCCCGCAGTGCGTTCTTCGAATCCGCCTTCTCCGACGCCCTCGCCATCTACATGCTCTCTCTCGCCGTGGACTTCGACTACCACGATCTCCGCGAGCGCGACTACCCGCTCCTATCCGCCCCCGCTTTAGCAGAGCGACTCCGCCACGTCGCCACCCTCTTCCCCGCCAACCAAGGCTACGAGTTCCAGGTCCTCTACCGGCGCAAAGGATAAGCGTGGCTACTATTCACAGCAATGTTGCCATATTTGTTACGGGTGATTTGGACAGGGAAGATTTGTGCTTGGAATTTGTATTAGTCCGCAAGCCGCGAGTATAGTCCCGATTACGAAGCATAAGAGTCCCAGCGCGATGAATCCATATGCTGCGTAATGCCTCTTTCCGGCTTTCCTCCAGAGTGGTCCGCCGTTGGGCCCGGCCTGGGAAGCGTTGCCGTATTGCAGTTGGGTTAAATAGGCAAGTACCATCGCGGGAACAGTAGTCGCTGCACCCAAAGCAAAACATAGCAAAGACAAAATTAGCTGGATTGAGCCAGCTTTCATATTTGGCGGATTCAACAACGAAGTGCAGCGGGTTGGTTAGAGTGTAACTGTTCCCAGAAGACTTGGTGAGGTGTTTTGTAGCCCAGGCATTTTCTTGGCCGGTGGTTGAGGCGGTGCTGGGCCAAGGCTAT